>Ga0154587_137_pt2 | contig 32110 bp, 31 predicted proteins | sample RifGroF2_FD_116016 | JGI IMG/M metagenome (GOLD analysis project Ga0154587, IMG submission 116016) | Elusimicrobia bacterium GWF2_62_30 | reverse complement strand
CGACATCGCCGGCCTGGAAGACCACTACGGCGACATGGACTTCAAGATCACCGGCACGCGCAAAGGCGTGACCGCGCTGCAGATGGACGTGAAGCTTGCCACCGGCATCCCCATGAACATCATGAAGGAAGCCATCGAGCAGGCCACCCGCGGCCGCCTCCACATCCTTGACATCATGGAAAAGGCGATGCCCGCGCCCCGCGCCGACATCTCCGAGTTCGCGCCCCGCATAGTGAAGCTGATGATCCCCCGCGACAAGATCGGCGCCTTCATAGGCCCCGGCGGCAAGAACATCCGCGGCATCCAGGAGCGCACGGGCGCCGAGATCGCCGTCGAGGACGACGGTTCGGTGTTCATCTCGAGCTGCGACAAGGCCAGCCTTGAAGCCGCCAAGATGTTCGTGGAGCAGTTCTCCATGGAAGTGGAAGTGGGCAAAACCTACAAGGGCACGGTCGTGTCTATCGTGGACTTCGGCGCCTTCGTGGAAGTGCTCCCCGGCAAGGAAGGCCTCCTGCACATCTCCGAGATCGACGTAAAGCGCATCAACCGCGTGGAAGACGTCCTCAAGATGGGCCAGGTAATAGAAGTGAAGTGCATAGAGGAGAACAACGGTAAATACCGTCTCTCCCGCCGCGTGCTCATGCAGGGCGGGCAGCCCTCTCAGCCGGCAAGGAAGTAAGTTACGATCCGGCCCCCGCGTTGGACGCGGGGGCCGGAATACAATCTGGAGGCTCACTGATGAAAAAAACCGCCAAGACCCAGGAAACAGTTTTTGACCAGGTACAGAAGTTTTACCAGTTCATGAACTCCAACAAGCTGGAGGTCATCGAATTTTCCAAAGACAGCACTTATATCAAGCTGGTGCGCAAACACAACAACGCCGTGCACCAGATACCGGTTTTCGCGCCTTCGGCGCACGCCCCGGCCGCCGCCCACAAGCCCGCGGACAACAAGCAGGCCGCGGTCACCTCGGGTGGAGAGACCATAAAGGCCCCGATGTCGGGCATTTTCTACCGCGCCCCCAGCCCCTCAAGCCCTCCCTACGTTCGCGAGGGCGACGCCATTAAAGAAGGACAGGTCATCTGCGTTATCGAAGCCATGAAGGTCTTCAACGAGATAAAGGCCGAGTTCAACTGCGTGATAGAAAAGGTGCTGCCCGAGAACGGCAAACCCGTGGAACCCAACGGCGACCTCTTCCAGGTGAAAAGATAAATGGAAGAAACAGCCAAGTTCACCGATACGCTGGCCCAGACCGCCGGGAACGTCCTTGAAACCCTCAAGGCGGCCGGCGGCGACGCCACCTCCTGGGACCTTAAACTGAAGCTCCACCTCTCCAGCTCGACGCTTTACCTCGCGCTGGGCTGGCTTGCGGCGCAGGGCAAGATCTCCCTTTACCCGAAGGAACTTAACTTCAGGGTAGTGCTCAACCAGAACAACTAACGCGGATCACGGGACGATTCCGCGCCTGCCGCCGTTTCACCGGCAACTATGCGCGACCTCGCAAAGAACAGATTAGCCGCCCAGGGAAAGAAAAAGCCCTCCGCCTTCTCCTATGCGCTGTACTGGCTGGGGGCTTTCGCCTTCACCCTGTGGCTGGCGTGGGTAATGTTCAGTGCAGGGCCGCGCGGCACCATAGGCGACGCGGTTCACCGCGGCTTCCTGGCTTTCCTCGGCAACACCTCCTACCTGTTCCCGTTCATCTTCCTGTACGGCCTGATCGCGATACTGGTAAAGCTCAATAAGCCGCACAAGGGAGTTCTGACCCTTACGGCCGGGATCTTCATGATCCTGGGCTCCCTCTCGGCCATCATCGAGAGGCTCAACACCCATTTCGGACCCTGGCTCCAGGCCGGCGGCATGCTGGGGAGCGTCATCGACGAAGCGCTTTTTCAGATGTTCGGCGGGGTAGGGGCGGGGCTGTTCTCGGCGGTGCTGCTTTTCGCCGGCGTGCAGCTGCTTTTCAATATCTCCTGGCGGCGCGTGCTTAAGACGGTCTCGGCCGCGGTCGTCTCCGACTACCACAACTGGGCCGCGGCGCGGCGCGAGCTGAACGCCCGGCTTAAAATAATTTCAGAAAAGGAACAGGCCGAGGGACCGGCCTACGACGCCAAGCCCATACAGGAACCCCCGCCGGTAATCCGCGCCGAGTCCAAACCGGAAGTGAAACCGGCGCCGGAACCCCGGGAAGTGCAGGTGGTGCGCGCAAAAGCCGAGCCGGCGTCCGCGCTTAAAGAGAAAGAGGCGAAGGCGCAGCAGGAAAAGAAGGACGCTACTGATAAGCAGAAGCTTACCGACCCCTATTTCAAGAACTTCAAGCTGCCGGGCACCGACCTCCTGGAGGCCCCGTCGCAGCAGGGCTTCGTCGGCCCGTCGGACGAAGAAATAAACGCCGCGCGCCTGCAGCTGGAGACCACGTTCAAGAGCTTCAACGTCCTGGTGCAGGTTTCCGGCGTCTACCCCGGCCCGGTCGTCACCCGTTACGAAGTCACGCCCGGCTCGGGCGTGAAGATAAGCTCCATCGTTTCCCTTTCCAACGACGTGGCCCTCGCCATGAAATCCGCCGGCGCTATCCGGGTGATCGCGCCCATCCCCGGCAAATCGGCGATAGGCTTCGAGATCCCCAACAACAAGCGGGCGAAAGTCTGCCTGCGGGAACTGCTGGAGAATTCGGCCTTTAACGAGGCCCGCTCGCCGCTCACCTTCGCGCTGGGCCGCTACGCCGAAGGCGCCGTGGCTACGGCCAACCTCGAGGGCATGCCGCACCTGCTGGTGGCCGGCGCCACCGCCAGCGGCAAGAGCGTGTTCATGCAGTCGCTGATCCTTTCCCTCATCTTCCGCAACAAACCCGACGAGGTGAAATTCCTTTTCATAGACCCCAAGCGCCTGGAGCTCACCTTCTACGAGGACATCCCTTATCTTTACGACCCGAAAGAGTCCCCTGACCGGGTCGCGGTGATCACCGACCCGAAGGCGGCGGCCAAGTCGCTGGTGGCGCTTACCCGCGTGATGGAAAAGCGCTATAAAAAATTCGAACAGGCCAGGGTCAAGAACATAGCTTCCTACAACAAGTGGGCGCTGGAGAACGGGCAGCCGCAGGAATACTACATCATCGTAGTCATCGACGAACTGGCCGACCTGATGCTGCAGCAGAAGAACGTGGTGGAGGACGCGATACAGCGCCTGGCGCAGATGGCCCGCGCCGTGGGCATCCACCTGGTCCTGGCCACGCAGCGCCCTTCCGTAGACGTCATCACCGGCGTCATAAAGGCCAACCTGCCGTCGCGCGTCGCGCTGCAGGTGACCTCCAAGACCGATTCCCGCGTCATCCTGGACTGCCCCGGCGCCGAGGCTCTGATCGGCAAGGGCGACCTCCTTTATCTCGCGATAGACGCGCAGAAGCCTTCCCGTATCCAGGGCGCTTTCGTCAGCGAGGACGAGATACGCAAGGTGGCCGACTTCGTCAAGGCGCAGGCCAGGCCCAACTACCAGCCCCTGAGCGAAGATGAGGAAACGCAGGGCTCCGGCAAGGGCAGCTCGTCGGAAGAAATGCTGGTGGCGCTGCGGCTCGTAATGGAACGCAAGCGCGTCTCGCAGGACCTGCTGAAGGCGCATTTCGGCTCTTCGGCCAGGGCCACCAACATCCTGAGCATCCTGGAGATGAACGGCTTCATCCATAAACCCGAAGGCTCCAACCGCTGGGAGATCTTCTTCGACAAGATAGAGACGCACCTTAATTCCCAGGCGGCGCAGCCGCAGGCCCTGCAGGCGGCGCCCGGCGAAGAACCCGCCGGCTTCAAGCGGAGCGGCAAGGTCCAGGAGGAAGAGGAGTTCTCCAGAAATGAATAGAATATTAATTATTATCCTTATCCTGGCCTTCGCCGGCGGCGCGTCCGCTCAGACCCCTGCCAAGAAACCGGCGGCGGCCCCGGCGAAGAAAGCCGCGGTCAAGACCCAGCCGGCCAAGGCGGCCCCCGTGCAGGTTTCCACCGCGGCGGCCGCGCCCAAGCCGGATCCCGCGGCGGCCGTGCTGGAGAAGCTCAAAGCCTGGGACGCGAAACTTGAAACCCTGAAGGCGGACTTCACACAGGAAGTCAATTTCAAGGAAGCCGGGCTGAAACAATCCATCGAAGGGTCCCTCCTCTACGTCAAGCCGAACCTGCTCAGGATAGAGCATAAGAAACCGGCGCGCCAGGTGGTGGTTACCGACAAGAACGACATCTGGATCTACAAAGCCGACGACAACCAGGCGGTCCGCACCACGTGGGACGCCTGGAGAAGAACGCAGGACCAGAACTTCTCCGGCATCCTCGATTTCGGGAATTACGCTTCGCTGTCGGAAAAGAATATCGCGACCGTGGAGGGGGAAAAGGACGGGCTGATAGCGCTGACGCTGACGCCCCGCTCCGGCTCCGGGTATATCCTGAAGCTGCGCCTCTCGGCGGCCGACTATTTCCCGGCCGAAGCGGAACTCAACGTGGACGGCACGGTGATAACCACGCGCCTGACCTCGACGGAAAAGAACACAGCCATAGACAAAGGGATCTTCACCTTCGCTCCTCCCAAAGGCGTGGAAGTGCTGGAGCTGAAGAATTAAAAAATGACTCTCGCCAACCGCATCACAATGGGACGCATGGCCCTCAGCCTGGCCATCTTCGCGCTGATAATAACGGGCCGCCTCTGGGCCGAGATAGCCGCGCTGGTCCTGCTGACCATCGCGTCCATCTCCGACGGGATCGACGGCGCCATCGCGCGGCGCACCATGACCACCACCCCCTTCGGGGCGATAGCGGACCCCTACGCGGACAAGATCCTGGTAATGTCCGTTTTCCTCGCTTTCGCGTCCCTCAGCGAGTTGGCCATACCGGTGTGGGCCGTCTTCCTTATCCTGCTCAGGGAGCTGACCATCTCGACGCTCAGGGTGCTGGCGGCCCTCAATGGCGAGGTGATGAAAGCGGAGTCCAGCGGCAAGATAAAGACCACGATCCAGCTTATCGCCGCGTTCACGATACAAGTGCTGCTTATACTCATGATCTGGGCGAAAAGCCACGTCCTGCCGCCTCCGCTGGATATTTTCCCGGCCCTCACTCAGACCATAGCCTGGTGGCTCACGGTCATCGCCGCCCTGTTCACCCTGCTCAGCGGCTTCATGTACCTGCACAATCACCGCAGCCTGCTCTACAAGTCCTGGACCGAACGCAAGCGCTGAAGCGCGCCTGCCGAACATGCCAAGAAACGACTTCATCATAAAGTTCCTGGCCAGCGGCGGGTTCATCAGCTACATCCCCGCCAGGCTCACCGGGTTCAAGAAGTTCACCGGCTCCGGGATGGCCGGCACCCTGCTGGCGCTGCTCCTCACGCCCTTCCTGCCGGAAAACAATTTTCATTTCGCCCTTTTCCTCCTGGCCTTCGTCCCTTTTTCCATCTGGGTGGCCGGCCGGGCGGAAGCCGCCTACGGCACCCATGACGACCCGCGCATCGTGATCGACGAAATAGCCGGCTTCTGGACGGCCATCCTGTTCCTGGACCGCACGCCGTTCAACCTGGCGGCAGCCTTCGTGCTTTTCCGCGCCCTGGACACGCTTAAACCCTGGCCTATCAAGAAACTCGAGACGGCGTTCAGCGGAGGTTTTGGTATAATTATGGATGACGTACTGGCCGGCGCGGAGGCGAATCTCCTGACCAGGCTGGCCGCGGTGTTCTTCTTATGAAAATCACGCTGGCGATATTCTCATTCCTCCTGCTCCCGGCCGCCGCCGGCGCCCAGCTTATCGGCGTGATCCCGTCATCCGGCTCGGCCGCCGCCGCGGGAGTTTTTTTCTCCACCCCGACGCGCCAGGCCGCGCAAAAGTCCGGCCCCTCCAAGCCCTCCGTTTTCGAAGAAGCCAAGGTGCCGCTGAGCGGCATAGTGCTGATGCCCACCGCTTACCGGGGCCGCGGCAAGAACGCCATAGGCCTGGGCCTGGACATCAACGCGGCCTACTACATCGGCCGCCTTTACGGGAAGAACAGCTTCAACTGGACCGTGGAGAAAAAGGATTACCTGGACCGGGTCGGGCTCTGGCTGCTGATAACGGACGCTAAAATGCAGATACAGACGGAGGGGGCCTGGCGGCCCGCCATGGCGGCCGGCGTGCAGGGCGTGCTGAAATTCCGTGACTCCGCCCAGCCCACGCTGAACTCGCCGTCCGCCAGCGTCAAGGTGGATTCCAAGAATACCGATACCTACGCCAACGCCTACGTGGCGCTGTCCAAGCGCCTGCATCCCAAATTCCTGGTCGACCTCGGTTATTCCGACGGGGATATGCCGAAGGTCATCTACAGCCTCTCGGAGTACATGTCCAACGAGGCGATAAACCTGACGAAGAACCGCGCCTCCGGCACGTCCGTGGATATCCCTACCGGCATGCTTTTCGGCGGCTTCATCTGGCTGCCTAAAAAAGATTTCCCGCTGGGCGCGGAATTCATGATACCGCAGGGCGCCCCGCTGCATCCGAAGCTGGTCAACCTGCACCTCGGCTCGCTGCTGAAACTCACCTTCGAACTTTCCTACCTGAAATTCGACGGCGGCTGGGACCTGCTGGGCATGTTCCAGTTCCGGTACAATTACCTTCCCCGGTAGACCGCTCCGGCGCCGGAAATAAAAAAACCGCGATAACGCGGTTTTTTTATTTCTCGCCGTGCCCCGCGCTTTCCGGCCGCTACCTGTTCTTGACCGCCGCAAGGTACCTGGCGGCCTGCGCATGGGCGGGATCCAGCCGCAGCGTCCGCTCCAGCTCGCTCCTTACCCGGGACCAGTCCCGGTTCCAGTAAAGTATCGCCAGGTTGTAATGCGCGTCCGGCAGCGCGGGATTTTTCGCCTGCGCCTCTACATAGGCCCGCTCGGCGCCGTCCCTGTTCCCGCTCTTCTCCAGCGCCACGCCGTAATTCAGCCACGCATAGGCGCTTGAGACCAGCAGCCCCTGCCGGACCGCCGGCAGGGAGCGGTACTTCAGCGCGAGCGCCAGGAGGCGCTCGTAGATGCGGGCCGACTCAAGGAAACACGCCCCGGCCTGCTCCCAGTCGCCGCGCGCGGAATAATAAAAGCCCTCGAAAAGCGGGGTGTCAGGCATGTCCGGGTCCAGCAGGCGGGCCAGGCGCAGGCCGGCAAGCCTTTCCGCAGCCAGCCCTCCCGCGCGGCCCTCCGCCGCGCCGGCGGCGGTCAGGGCCTGGGCATAGGAAGTCCCCAGGTCCTTGTCGAAGAAATCATGATAATCGGTGCCGAACCGGCCCAGGCTGTAGTAGGCCCTGGGAGCGGGGCCCCGCGCAGGGTCCGCCGGGTAAAGTTCGTTAAGAACCCCGTACGGCCGGGCCGGAACCGAGCGGGGAACTTCGGCGTCCATCGTGGCAAAGAGCCCTCCGGCGTTGGCGGAGGCGAAAGCCGCCCAGTCGGCGGCCTCGCCGGAATTCAGGTTGGACAGCGCGAGGTCCGGGTTCCGCAGCCTGGCGCTGGACCTGTACCAAGGCGCCCCGGAAAGGCCCTGCGCCACTATTTTCAGGTCGGGCCGCAGCCCTTTCACCGACTGCATGTACCACAGGGAGAAGAGCTGCACGTCCTTTTTTACCACGATGGCCGCCCCGGCGGGGGCGCTGAGCATGGCGTCGGAAGCGAAATCTTCCGCCGCAAAAAGGCTGCGCCGCAGCGAGCCGTGCGCCCCGCCCTGGAAGACCGCGCCCGCGGCAACCAGCGCCGCCAGCGCGGCGGCGTAAGCGGCGGCGCGGGAAAAGGCCGATAGATAACGGAGCCCGGCGGCGGTCCAGAAGGCCAGGGCAAGGTCCGGCAGCAGGTAATAAGGCTCGACGATGGCGAGCGCGTGGGGATTAGGCGGCATGTTGGCCGTAAAAAGGAAGAGCGGCCCGGAAATAAGGAAAAGGGCGGCCAGTGAAAAGAAGCGGCGGCGGCTGGTCTTCCATTCGCCGTAGATGCCCGCCGCGGCGGCCAGCAGCGCCAGGCTGAAATTCTGCCAGAGATGCGCGGCGTAATACTTAAGGTTCGGCAGGAACAGCTCCCCCGCGGCGTAATTCTGGGAGATGAGGTCCAGCGTCGAGCCGTAGCTTTTCCGGGTTATCACGGCCAGGAAAGTCTTAAGCTCCGCCGGGTGGCTCCAGTCGAACAGCGGGTTTCCCGCGGAGCGCAGCAGGAGATATAGGTAGAGCGAAAAACCCAGAAAAAAGAAACCGGCCGAGCTTAACAGTATGGCGGGCCATTGCGCTTTCATGCGCGGCCACAGCAGTATAAGTACGGCCGGCAGGGCAAGCAGCAGGTCCATGCGGTTGGTCATCCCGAGTCCCAGCAGGAAAGCCGCCAGGTATACAGGGGCACGTCCCGGCGTCTCGCCGGGGATAAGCGCCACAGCAAGCAACAGGGTCGCGAACAGGAAGTTCAGCGCGTACATCTCCGGCACGCCCGAGACCGTGCGCAGGGTAAAGTTAAGCCCCAGCAGCAGCGCGGCGAAGAAGGCGGCGGAGGGGGAAAGCGTCCGCGCGGCGAACCGCCAGAATATTCCCACGGCCGCGAGCCCGGCCAGCGCCGAAAAAACATTAAGCCGCCACGCCGGGTTCCCGAGCGGGATCAGCGAGAACAGCTTAGCCGAAATTATATAGAGGGGATACCCGGGCTGATGCGCGATGCCGAGCGTCCACGCCGCGCAGGCCATTTCCCCGGCGTCGCGGTAAGGCGGCAGCCCCGGCGGCAAACAGTAAATATACAGCGGCGCCAGGATAAGCGCAAGCAAGGCCGGGAAGAACCAGGCCTTCTCGAAGATCTTCTCTTTGTGCGCCGGCGCGTCAGCTATAATTTTGGGATCCATTATTTTTTATTTTTCAGTTCCGCGAGCAGCCGGTCGGCCTCGGGTCTGCCGGCGGGGGAGAGAGAAGACGCTTTGAGAAGATCTTTTTTCGCGGCGGCGGCCTCGCCTTTCTCGGCGTAGACGCGGCCGCGCAGCTCGTAGTAATCCGGATCGGTCGGGTCCAGTTTCACCGCGGCCTCCGCGGCGTTCAGCGCGTACTTCAGCTCGTTTATCCGGTGCATCCCGGAACCCAGCAGGTAATAGTAACTGGCGTAACCAGAGACTTCCCTCCAGTCCATCGCCGAATAATAGTCCCACGCCGCGCAGGAAAAATCCCCGGCGGCCTCGCACGAGCGCGCCCGCGCCAGGAAATACTGCGGCCGCCCTCCGCTCGCGCGGATCGCCTCGGAATAGTTCTTTATCGCCTTTTTATGCAGCCCCTGCCCGGCGTAAACAAGTCCCAGCCTCCAGTACGCCGCGTGATTTTTAGGCTTCAGCTCCAGGGCCTTGAGGCCGGCCTTCTCCGCGCCCGCGTAATCCTTAAGCGCCTCGCGGCAGAGCAGGCTCGTCTCGTAGCCCCAGGAATCTTTGGGGCGCATGCGCGTATAAGAGGCCGCGTCCGCGGCGCAGGCTTTGAATTCGCCGAGCATGAACTCAGCCTCGGCCCGGATTATGTAAGCCTCGTCGTAAGCCGGGTCATAAGTAAGCGCCTTGGAAGCCAGCTCTTTCTGTTTTGCGAAGTCCGAGTTAAGCCGGCCGTAGACGAGCGCCTTAAGCAGGTGCGAGATCTCCTGGGCGTAGCCGAGCTTGATCGCGAGGTCGGCCTGCTCCAGCGCTTCGCGCGCGAAGCCCGCGGAGTAATAGACCCGGGCCTTGTAATACAGGAGCAGCGAATCTTTAGGGTGGCCGGCCAGGCGCTGGTCTATCACGCCGATGGCTTGCTGGTAGCCCCGGGTGTCCAGGATGCGGGAAATGGCCTCCCAGTCCAGGCGTTCGTCCCGGGCCCGCCCGGCGCGCTGCAAAGCGGAAAAAGCCACGAACAGGAGCAGGGCCGCGGCCGAAGAATAAAACATTATTATTTTAATGTTGCGGCTCATGGCTTACTATATTAGCGCTTTTTTCCGTATAAAAAAAGGCAGGGCTGCCTATTGGGGGGGTAGGTGAGGGAGGCAGCCCTGACAAGTAGATTCTAGCACCCCACCTGACCGTTGTCAAGCCCCCTGTGTAACATAAGTTACAATTTCGGAAGTACGGCCGGACAGCGGATCCCCGGTGCCGGGCTGCCGGGGCCGGCACCCGCGGCGCGCCGGGAAGGCCCGCGAGCATTGCATTGGCATATATTATATTTTATAATTACAAAGACCGCGGGATAGCTGTCGCGGCAGGGATAAACGATTTATTTGGGGGAAACTTGCAGGGAAAGAAAGTTCTTGTGGTGGATGACGATCCGAACGTGGGTCTTCTCGTTTCCGCCGTGCTGAAAAAGCACAATTACCTGGTGACGACGCTGTCCGACGGGGGGGCTGTAATGGCCTCGCTGCGGGAAAGCAAGCCGGACATCATACTGCTGGACCTGAGAATGCCCGGGGTGGACGGGTACGCGCTCTGCAAGAGCATACGGGAAGCTCCCGACACGCGCGACATCCCCATAATAATCCTGAGCGGCGTTTCGGAAACGGAAGCAAAAGTGGACACCATAGAACTGGGCGCCGACGATTTCATAACCAAGCCTTTCGACGTGCGGGAGCTGCGCGCGAGGGTGAACCGCATCCTGAAGCGCAAGAACGCGGATACGGCGCTTAACCCGCTTACCCGCCTGCCCGGCAGCCCCGCTATCGAAGAAGAGGTCCTGCGGCGCCTGACGGAGGACGAGTCTTTCGCCTTCTGCTATATCGACGCCGACAACTTTAAAGCGTACAACGACGTCTACGGCTACGCCAACGGCGACGAGGTCATCAAGCGCATCGCCCTGCTGCTGATCGACAAAGCCAAGGCCGTAGCCGAAAGCGACTACTTCGTCGGCCATGTAGGCGGCGACGATTTCGTCCTCATAACTTCCGCCGAGACCTGCGAGCCGGTGGCAAAAGCCATCACTGAAGAGTTCGACCGCGTTATCCCCGGCTTCTACAACGAGGCCGACAGGCAGCGCGGCTTCATTACCACGATGGACCGTAAGAACAAGACACGCGACTTCCCGCTGATGTCCCTTACCGTGGCCATAATCGCGCCCAAAACGCAGAAACATTACGCGAAGATAGTGGAAAGCGCCGCGGAGCTTAAGCGCTACGCGAAAGAGCTTTCCTCCCGGCACGGGAGCATCTTCGTAAGGGACCGAAGGATCTGATGGAAACCGACCCCGCCATAATCGGCACGGTCTTCGCCGGCTGCAAGATAATCGAGAAGCTCGGCCAGGGCGGCATGGGCACGGTTTACAAGGCCCGGCACGAGTCCCTGGATAAGTTCGTCTGCGTAAAACTCCTTTCCCCGGACCTGGCGCGGGACCAGCGCAACATAGATTTCTTCCTCAGGGAAGCGCGCTCCGCCGCCAAGCTCGAACACCCCAACATCGTCCACATCTACAACTTCGGCCAGGAGAACGGCTCGCATTTCATCATCATGTCCTACGTGGAAGGGAAAAGCCTCCAGGACCTGGTCTCCGAAAAAGGCCCCCTGCCCGTCTCCGAAGCCACCAACCTGATAGCGGGGATCCTCGACGGGCTTGCCCACGCGCATTCCAAGACCATCATCCACCGCGACATAAAGCCGTCCAACATCCTTGTGAACACCGACGGGAACCCGCACATCGTGGACTTCGGCCTGGCGCGCAGCATCAACGAGGAAAAACAGCTGACGATGGCCGGCGAGATGATCGGCACCGCCTATTTCATGTCCCCCGAACAGGGCCTGGCCGGGCAGGTGGACAGCCGGGCGGACCTTTACGCCGCCGGGGCCACTTACTTCTACATCCTGACCGGCAAGTATCCTTTCGACGGGAAGAGCTCCATCGAGGTCATCCACAAGCACATCAGCGAGCCGCTGCCCAACGTCATGCTCATCAACCCGGACATCCCGCTCTGGGCTTCGCGCGTTATAGAGCGCCTGATGCGCAAGAAGCCGGAGGAGCGCTACCAGAAGGCGGACGAAGTCGCCCTGGAACTCCGGAAGTACAACTCCGGCGAACTGCAGATCTCCACCGGCGGCTCCACCGAAAAGACCTTCGACCTCCCCGAACTGACCTCGCGCCTTAGCGTGGGCGCGCCTCCTCCGCCGCCGCCTCCCGGCGCGCGCCCTGCGGCCTCTCCCGAAAAAGCCGGGCAGCCCGCTTCCGGCGGGCAGCCAAAGCCGCCGCCGCCTCCCGGCGCTCCCCCGAAACCCGCGGTAAAACCGCCGCCGGGCATAAGTTCGGAGCTGCAGCTTTCAACCCTGCATAACGGCGTAAAGATAATTACCCATTTCGCCATAACCATCAGCGCCACCTGCTGCTTCATCCTTGCCGGGGCAGCCGGCAAAACCTCGGGCTCGCTGTACGATCCCCTGATCTCCAGCCCCGCCATGACGATACTGTTCGCTGTATTCGGGGGAGCGCTTTTTGTCTGGGCGATCTCCCAGAAGCCCAGCAAGTTCACCATGCTCTACGGGGGCTTCGCCCTCGCCGCCGCGGCCGCGGCTTACGCCGGGGGGGCCTACATCCCGGCCCCGGAAGGCGCCGACATCGCCACCAAGGCTTTCCTGGCGGTACAGATCGGTTTCAGCAATACCGCTTCGGCTACCACGCTCCTGATCTACGCTTTTTTCCTTTACCTGATAGCCTCTAAAATAGTTTTCCGCAGCAACTGGCTAGTGAAGGCCATAGCGGTAGCGACCTACCTCGGGGGGCTGGCCCTCACCTACTTTTACTTCAAGGCGGGGCTCCCGGTCACGCCCAACGACGCCTGGCTGACCGCCGCCGGCGCCCTTACCGTCGCCGGCATATTCGCCGCCGTCACGCAGACCCAGTTCTCGCTTTTCCTGAACCCCCAGCTCTTTTTCCTGGCGGCCAACGTAGCTTTCTTCGCGATGTTCACCAATCCCCAGGTGGAAATGATAGCGCAGGACAGGTACCGCCAGGACCAGGAAGAGGTCAGGCGGGTGAACCTCAGCAATAACCAGGATTACCGCAAAGCCATAGAAATGTCGCAGTCGGAAGTTCTCTACGACGTGGAAGGCCGCCCCATAGAAAGGCGCCTGCCCGCGCCGCCGTCGGAGATAAAGCCGGCGTCGCTCGCCGCCCAGCGCAACCAGGCGCGCCTCGCTTACTACACCGCGCTGAGCCAGCGGATAAGCGCCTCACTGGTAGACTCCGCGGGCATAGTTTTCATAGCCCTGTTCCTGGCCCTGATGGCCAACCTCTGCTTTATCGAGGAACTCCTGGGGAAGTACCGCGAACTGGATAGTTATTAAGGGTCCGGAGGGATCAAAAAGTGCGTAAATTCCTGTTTTCCAACATCCTGTGGGGACTCGGCCTGACGCTGGCCGCGTTATTCTTCTATTTTACCGGGACAGGGATCGAGACCGCCGAGCTGAAGTTCTACGACTTCCGCGCCCGCCTGAGCGCCGACCAGCCGCAGAAGGGCGATATCGCGATAATAGAGATAAACGACGACAGCATCTCGAAGATAGGCCGCTGGCCCTGGTCCAGGTCCAAGATAGCCGACATGCTGGTGTTCCTTTCCTCTGAAACCTCCAAGCCGTCGGTCATAGGCCTCAACATCCTTTTTTCGGAACCGGAAAAGAACGGCGAAGCCGGCATGGTGGACTTCCTCAAGACCCGCTACACCGAGCTGGTCGCGGCCAAGAAGATAAAGGAAACCGGCAAAGAATCCGATTTCCTGAACCTGCTGGATACCGCGCGCAAGGAAGCGGATAACGACTCGAAACTCGCCGCGGCCTGCTCCGCCGCCGGCAACGTGGTGCTGCCCCTTTATTTCACCACGGGCATGCCTGATTCCAAACGCAAACCCGAGCCGGACTGGCTCAAGCGCTTCGCGCCGACCGTGAGCCATGGCTCCGCCCAGGCGGACGTCACTACGGAAGGCACCGATATCACGGCGCCCCTGACGGCGCTGGGAACGGTCGCGGCGGGAGCCGGCCACGTGAACGTCTTCAGCGACATGGACGGCGCCGTCCGCAAAGAATACCCGTTCATCCCGTACGCCCAGAACTTCTACCCTTCGTTCGCGGCCGAGATAGTGCGCGTCCGGCTGGGCCTGGCGTCCGGCGACGTTAACCTGACCCCGGGCTCCCTGGCGGTCTTCGGCAAGAGCCGCATGCCGCTGGACCCCGCCTCCTCGGCCCTGGTGGCCTTCAACAAGAGCAAGGCCTTTAAATATTATTCCTTCTACGACGTGCTCAACGGCAAGGTGGTCCCGGAAGCTTTCAAGGACAAGATAGTCCTTATCGGGATAACGGCGCAGGGCGTGGGCAGCCTGTACGTGACGCCCACCGACTCCACCATGCCGGCGGTGGACTTCACCGCCAACGTGATCGAGAACATCCTCTCCGGACGTTTCGTCTCCAGGCCCGACTGGGCTTTCCCGGCGGAACTGGGGCTTATCCTGGTGGCCGGGCTTTTCACGGCCTTCGTGCTGCCCAGGCTCAAGGCCGGCTCGGGCGCGGTGGTCACCGGCATCATGTTTACCGCCCTGGTTGGCGCGGGCGTCTTCCTTTTCACCTCCAAGGGCCTCTGGCTGAAGATCATCTATCCGTCCGCGCTGCTCGTGGCCGGGTATATCTTCATCATAACCAAGCGCTTCTTCAGCACGGAAAAGAAGAAAGAGCTTATCGAAGTTTCGCAGATAGAGACCAACAAGATGCTCGGCCTCTCGTTCCAGGGCCAGGGCATGCTGGACCTGGCGTTCGAGAAGCTCCGCCTCTGCCCGCTCGACAACAACATGAAGGACACCCTTTATAACCTGGCGCTGGACTTCGAAAGGAAGCGCCAGTTCAACAAGGCCGCGGCCGTCTACGAGCATATCGGCCAGACCGACTCCGGCTACAAGGATATCATCACCCGCATCGACACGCTGAAGAAAGCTTCCGACGGCGCCGTGTTCGGCGGTTCGGTGGGCGGCGCCAAGGGCGGCGACGGCACGCTGATGATGGCGGGCGCCAACGTCACCCCCACGCTGGGCCGCTACGAGATCAAGAAAGAGCTGGGCAAAGGCGCCATGGGCATAGTCTACCTGGGCGTGGACCCGAAGATCAACCGCACCGTGGCCATCAAGACGATGCGCTTCGAAGAGGGCATCGACGAGAAATCGATGAAGGAACAGAAGGACCGGTTCTTCCGCGAAGCGCAGGCGGCCGGCAACCTTACCCACCCGCACATAGTGAAGATCTACGACGCCGGCGAAGAACAGGACATCGCTTACATCGCCATGGAACTCCTGAAGGGCGACGACCTGAAGAAATGGGCGTCGAAGGACAACCTGCTGCCGACGGAGAAAGTGCTGAAATATATCTGCGACGCGGCGGACGCCCTGGATTACGCGCACAAGAACGGCGTGGTCCACCGCGACATAAAGCCGGCCAACATCATGCTCCTGGAGGACGGGAATATCCGCGTAGCGGACTTCGGCATAGCGCGCATAACCGAATCCTCCAAGACGGCCACCGGCACCGTGCTCGGCACTCCTTATTATATGAGCCCCGAAGCCATAGCCGGCAAGAAGGTGGACGGCCGGGCGGACCTGTTCTCGCTGGGAGTAACGCTTTATGAAATGCTGACCGGCGAGCGCCCCTGGAAGGGGGGAGAATCCATCGGCACGCTGCTGTTCCAGATCACCAGCGACCCCTACCCGGACCCGATGACGATAAAGCCCGACCTTCCTCCCGGCATACTGGCGGTCCTGGACAAAGCGCTAAAAAAGAATCCCGAGGAAAGATTTCAGACCGGCGGGGAAATGGCGGAAGCTCTTAAAGCGGTGATGGCGGGCAAGACGCCGGAAATAAGTTCCGCTCCCGCGGCTCAGCCCGCGGCAGCGCCGGCCCCGGCGCCCGCGCCCGCTCCGGCCGTTCAGGCGGCAAAACCCGCACCGGCGGCTGTTGCGGCGCAGACGCCGAAACCGGCCGCGCAGACCGCCGCTCCGGCCCCTAAACCTGCGGCCGCGCCTAAACCCGCGGCGGCAACGGCGGCGCCCAAACCGGTACAGCTCGCAGCAGCCTCTCCGGCGGCAACAGCCGCTCCGGCGCCCAAACCGGCCGCACTGGCGGCGGCAAAGCCCGCCGCTGCGCAGGCACCCGCACCGGCCCAGAAACCGGCGCCCGCGGCGGCGAAACCCGCGCCGGCGGCAGCAGCTGCACCCTCGCCCCAGCTGGTACAGAAACCCTCCCTGACGGCTCCGGCCTCCTCCGCGCCCCCGCCCGGCATAGAACTCGCGCCAAGATCCGGGATAGGAATGGCAAGCCCCGCGCCTAAGCCCGCGGCGGCGCCCCAGCCCGCCGCGCAGCCGAAGCCGGAACCAAAACCCGCGCCCGTACAGCAGGCGGCGCCTCAGGCGGAGAAGCCCAAGCCGGCCCCGGCCCCGGCAGCCAAGCCCAAGGCGGCAGGCACCGATTTTGAAAGCACATTTCCGCTCATTTACCCGGAAGAGGAGAAAAAATGAGTTTTAAAATAGACTTCAGCGCCGCCACTAACCCGGGCAAAGTCCGCGAAAAGAACGAGGACAGTTTTCTCCTGGCCCCGGAGGCGGACCTGGCCATAGTGGCCGACGGCATGGGCGGCCATAATTCCGGCGAGGTCGCGAGCTCTCTCGCCGTAAAAGTGACGCGGGAGAAATACGATTCCCTGAACCGCGACAAGCTCAAGCCCAACCCCTACGACGAGAAATACTCGCTGGAATCCAACCAGCTGGGCTTCGCGGTCCAGCTGGCGAACTCGGTCATCTACGAGGCGGGCAACGCCACCCCCGACAACAAGGGCATGGGCACCACGCTTACCGCCGCCATCCTCAGAAGCCCCAAGCTCTGCCTCGCCCATATCGGTGACTCGCGGGCCTATCTTTTCCGCGAGCAGGCCATGAAGCAGATCACGGAGGACCATTCGCTGGTGATGGAGCATGTCCGCAAGGGCCTTATCACCAAGGAACAGGCGGAAGTTTCGCCCCTTCAGAATATTCTTACGCGGGCGCTCGGGGCGCAGAAAACCCCGGCCATCGACCTTGTAGAAGTCGAGCTCAGGGAAGGCGACCGGATACTGATGTGCACCGACGGGCTCTTCAAAGCGGTGAAAGAGAAGGAAATAGAGGCCGTCCTGAAAACGCATAACGAGGACGCCAAAGCCTGCGAAACGCTGGTCTCGGCGGCCAACGCCAACGGCGGGCCGGACAATATAACGCTTGTGATCGGCACCGTGCGGAAAAAGACGTTAACAGAAACCTTAAAGGATATGGTCAGGAAATAGTATGCGCAAACTGATGCTGAAATTCGAAGCTGCCTTTATGAAGGAGATCCCGCTGGATAAGCCGGCCTTCACGCTTGGCAGAAAACCGGACAACGACATCGTGCTGGACAACGCCGCCGTTTCCGGCCATCACTGCAAGATGTACGAGTCCGGCGGGGGCTGGTTCGTAGAGGACCTCAACTCCACCAACGGCACCTTCGTCAACGGCAGGAAGACCCTCAAGGCCGGCCTGAAGAACGGCGATATCGTGGCGATAGTGAAATATTCCCTGGTCTACGCCGACGATTCTCCCGGCGCGGCCGCCGGGGGGGACGCGTCCCTGCCCCAGCAGAAGCCTAAACCCCCGGAGGCTTTCCTCGAAGTGCTCGAGAACCCCCTGGACAACCGGAAAGAATTCTCGCTGACCGCCCTGTCCACCTACATCGGCCAGTCCTCCCAGGCCAGCATCCCGTACAAGAGCGGGGGGCTGTTCAGCAGCGGCCCGGAACTGGCGGCGGTAATAACCATGCGCCCCGACGGGTATTACCTTAACCCGATCAAGGAAGGCTTCGCCAAGTACAACGGCAACCCCCTGGGCGAAAAGGTGATACTCAAGGACGACGACGTGATAGAAGTGGGCGTGACGCGGTTCAGGTTCTTCGTAAAGAAACCCTGACCCGGCCGACAGGAAAGACCCGGGAAGCGAGCGCTTCCCGGGTTTTTCTTTTTTAGCAATCACATACAAAGAGTGCTATTGACAGCAAAAGCGGCTTTTGCTAATATTAGCAGTAGCAGAGTTTAACTGCTAAATATAATCAACTTTAAGCAGCGAATCAAACAGGAGGACGCATGTCAGACACAGCTACCAAAATAAAAATACAGCCCCTCGGCGACAGGGTGATCATAAAGCCGCTCGAGGCCAAAGAAGTGAAGAAAGGCGGGATCATAATCCCCGACACCGCCAAAGAGAAGCCGATGGAAGGCGAGATAGTTGCCGCCGGCAAGGGCAAGATGGAAGACGGCAAGCTCATCCCCATGGAAGTGAAGACCGGGGACAAGGTGCTCTACGGGAAGTACTCCGGCACCGAGATAAAGATAAACGATGAGGAATACCTCATCATGCGCGAGGAAGACGTCCTCGGCATCGTACGCTGATATATAAGGAAAGGAGACAAGTAACATGGCTAAACAGATAATTTACTCGGAAGAAGGCAGGATGCGCCTGAAAGCGGGCGTGGACAAGCTGGCGAACGCGGTGAAGGTGACCCTCGGCCCGAAAGGCAAGACGGTCATCCTCTCCAAGAAGTTCGGCTCGCCCACCATCATCGACGACGGCGTGACCATCGCCAAGGAGATAGAGCTGGAAGACCATTTCGAAGATATGGGCGCCCAGCTGGTCCGCGAGGCGGCCTCCAAGACCAACGACATCGCCGGCGACGGCACCACCACCGCCACCGTGCTGACGCAGGCCATCTTCGGTGAAGGCCTCAAGAACGTGACCGCCGGCGCCGACGGCACCCAGATCAAGAAGGGCATCGACAAGGCCGTTACGGCCCTGGTCGAAGAGCTCAAGAAAATGGCCAAGCCCGTGAAGACCAAGGAAGAGAAGGCCCAGATCGCCACCATCTCCGCCAACGACAAGGTCATAGGCGAACTTATCGCCCAGGCCATGGAAAAAGTGGGCCACGAAGGCGTGATCACCGTGGAAGAAGGCAAATCCTCCGAAACCGAGCTCGACGTCGTGGAAGGCATGCAGTTCGACCGCGGCTACGTGTCGCCCTACTTCGTGACCGATCCCGAAAGGATGGAATGCGTCCTTGAAGACGCCATGGTAGTGATCACCGACAAGAAGATCTCCGCCATGAACGACCTGCTTCCCGTGCTCGAGAAGATCGTGCAGACCGGCAAGCAGTTCCTGATCATCGCCGAAGACATCGACGGCGAAGCGATGGCCACCCTGGTGGTCAACAAGATCCGCGGCACGCTCAAAGGCTGCGCCGTGAAAGCCCCCGGCTTCGGCGACCGCCGCAAAGAGATGCTGGAAGACATCGCCATCCTCACCGGCGGCGAAGTCATCAGCGAAGAGCGCGGCATGAAGCTCGAGAAGGCCACCATCGAGATGCTCGGCAAGGCCAAGCGCGTGGTGATCGACAAAGAGAACACCACCATCGTGGACGGCGCCGGCGACAAGGCCGAGATCAAGAAACGCACTTCCCAGATCCGCAAGCAGATGGAAGAGAGCACCTCCGACTACGACAAGGAAAAGCTGGAAGAGCGCCTTGCCAAACTGTCCGGCGGCGTAGCGGTCATCCGCGTCGGCGCGGCCACCGAGACCGAGATGAAGGCCCGGAAGTCCAAGATCGAAGACGCCAAGAACGCCACGAAAGCGGGCGTGCAGGAAGGCATCATCCCCGGCGGCGGCGTGGCTCTTATCCGCGCTTCCAAAGCCCTGGACAAGGTGAAAGGCACCAACGAGGACGAGACGACCGGCATCAACATAGTGCGCCGCGCCATCTACGCCCCGCTGCGCATCATCGCCGAGAACGCCGGCATGGACGCCTCCATCGTCATCGAGAAGATCAAGAACTCCGCGATCGAGATCGGCTTCAACGCCGAGACCCTCGAATACGTGGACGTGATGAAGGCCGGTATCGTTGACCCGTTAAAGGTCACCCGCACCGCCCTTGAGAACGCGGCTTCCATCGCCAGCACGCTGCTGACCACGGAATGCCTGGTAGCGGACCTGCCCGAGAAGAAGCAGCCCGCCATGTCCGGAATGGGCGGCGGCATGCCCCCCGGCTCGGACATGTACTAACCAGTACTGACCCAAATAAGAACCCCCGGTCCAAAAGACCGGGGGTTTTTATTTATCCTGACGGGGGACAGGGGAGGGCATGGGCCCGGCGGGCGCGCTATCGGCCACACCGTGGCCGCGCTCATCACTCGGCCTCGGCGCTTACGCAAGCCTCGGCCTCCGTGAAGGCCCGCCGAACCCATACCCTCCCCTGTCCCCTGCCAGTTTTGCTACCCATCCCCCGCGCCAGTCCTGCCAACCATCCACAACATTTCCATTCCGAATTAGTATACTGTCCTCATAATCTCAGCAGGGACACATTCATGCTTAAAGTTCTTACCGATAATAGCAAGCTGGCAAACTGGATTTTTTTGCTTTGGTTATTTTACTGTGTATATTCCTGCTTCGTTTATATGTTGTTTTGTTTTGGTGGGTTTGGAGTTCACGATGTAGTCCTATTTTTTGTGTTAGGTGCAATCGGGGTACCACTTTCCAAGCTGATTTCCGTGGCAACAGCAATACAAACAAGGTCTTTGCGTTTTATATTCAAAACACTGGCCGCAACACTTTTCATCCTAGCGATCATATATCTGCCAAAATCAGGTTTATTCCATAAATTTCAAGGATTGATAAATTGCGCATGTGGAAGACTTGGCACCACCGAACCATTATGCTTTGCATTGGAGAAGGTCAATTCATTCCTCTCCCGCATTATTCCGTTGCTATACGTGTCGATTCTGATGCTAGCCGGAGAAGTAAAGAGAGGAGGGAAGTAGTGAGGGAACGTTGAGGACTTTATACTATTTGTAAGCGTGGGGGTGGCGGAGTTGTATGACGAGGGTGGCGTGGAGGACGGCGGCGATGCGGGAGAGGGTTTTTACGGTAAGGTTCTGGTTGGCGCGCTCGATGCGGGAGATGACCGACTGCGTGGTGCCCACGGCCCGGGCGAGCTGGGACTGCGTCATCTTCGCCTTCTCCCTGGCCCTGGCTATCTGGATGGCCAGCCGCACCTCGATATCCGCCTTGGCATAGGCCTCCGCCCACTGCGGATCTTTTTCTGAACCGGCAAAGACCTCATTTAGAGGTACACCCAGCTTATTCTTTTTCATAACTTCTCCCTGTATAGCCGCCAAGTCCATTCAGCCCTGGCTTTCAGAGCCTCGCCCAGCTCGCTTTCCGGCACAGCCTGCGACTTTTTAAGGAACGCATTGGTCACCAGTATTATATCGTCCCTGAAAAAGTACAGAAAGCGGTGCTGATGATGCGCAACGATAATTCTCAGCTCCCAGATACCCTGCCGCAGATACTTACCGTAGTCCGAGGGGATATCCCGCCCCAATTCCGCCAGGGCCTGGAAACACCGCTTAGCCTTGGCCCGGTGATTTATATCCATCCCGCGCGCATAATCGCAAGCCTGGCATTTCCCGTTCGGCGCGCGATAAAATATTACTTGGTATTTAGCCTCGTTCATATTATAGCATATATGCTATATTTGTCAATAGCAATATATCCCCCGGAACCCAGCTCTTAGATAATTCCCTAACTATAGAATAGCAGCCCATCCCGACAACCGCCTGTCGGGTTTCCAAGAAAGCCGAATAGGAACCATTTGCCTTAATAGCGCGGGTTTTATATAGTTGGGCGAGGCGGCATGGAGGCGGGGGCTATGGGGATAGAGTTCAAGATAAATATCACTAAGAAGATAAAAGTGAACGGGAAGGAATACGACTCGCTGGACGAAGTGCCGGAAGCGCACAGGCAGACCGTACAGAACGCCCTGAACTCCGCCGAGACAGGCACGCCCGGCAAATTCAATATCAACGGTGTAGGCTACGACAGCCCCGAAGCCATGCCGCCCGAAGTCCGCAAGATCTACGAAAACTCCGTCAATAAAGCCAAAGCCATGGCCCTTGAAAAAGGCATAGACCTCTCCGAACTCGGCCTAACACCCGGCTCCAGCTTACAATTCACCCTCGGCGTCCAGCCCGGCGCCCCCGTGCAGGAAAGCGGCCTCTCCCTGCGCACCATAATAATCCTCGCCACCATCACCGCCCTCTCCGTCCTGGCGATCCTCTTCGCCCCCAAATAAAAACCAACGCCGCGCTAACCTAAGGAAGGGGGATGGCGGCGGGGGACCTGGGCGCTCCATTTTAGGGTTTTAAGCGCGGGGGCTGGAGCGTACCGCTATCATTAAGCGGCGGCGAGGAATGTTTGAGGCGAGCACTGTGTGCGAGCCGAGTTCCGCAGCCGGCGGAAGCCCCCGCGCTTCTTCGGCAAAAACCCGGTCCCGGAGCGCACAGGTCCCCCGTCGGCAGCCCCCGACTGGGCATCTTGCGGGCGTATTTTAGATCAGGCCGATTCGGGGGCTTCGGTGGGGGGAGGGGAGACGGGCTCGGGCGGCCTCAGGCCGTTCTTGTCGCGCGAGATGAAACCGCCCAGGCTCCAGAAGCCCGCCGCGCTCACGCAGGCCAGGAAAGCCACAATGTACCAAGGCCCCTGCTGGAAACGCGGACTGATATGGTCGATAGCGTTGGAACCCAAAAAGATCCCCGTCGCGCTCCCCACCTGTTGGAACAAACCCTGCACCCCCAGGTAGCGCCCCTTCTCATGCTTCGGCGCCATATTAGCCCCCAGCGCCTGCAAACCCGGCGACACCGCCACCTCGCCCAGCGTCACCAGGCAGATAGCCGCAGCCGCGAAATAAAAAGACGGCGCATAGCCCACGCCCAGGTAGCCAAAAGCGTAACAGAAAGCCCCTATAACCAGCCCCGTAGTGATCCGCCACTTCTCCAGCACCCTCGTCACAAAATACTGCAGCAGCACCACCACCGCCCCGTTCAGCGTAAACAACATCCCTATCTGCCGCTCCGAAAAGCCCAGGTACGTCTTCGAATAAAGCGAAGTAGAAACCACCAGCTGGCTCATAGCCGCGCACATCGTAAAAGTAAAAACGCAGAACCGCAGAAAGCCCTTATCCGAAAGCGTCCCCGCCGCGCCCCGCAGGCTGAACTTCTCCAGCCCGCCGCGCGCCGCTCCCGGCTTGTCCTTAATATACCGGAAAACGATAACCGCGCAGACCATGAAAACCGCCGCGCTGATAAAGAACAGCCGCGAATAAGAATACGCCGCCAGCAGCCCGCCGATAGCCGGCCCCGCCGCCCACCCCGCATTGTTGCCCATCCGCAGAAAACCGTAAGCCCGCATGCGCGAAGCCGGCGGAGTATAGTCCGCCACCCACGACCGCGCCGCCGGGTGGAAGAGCATGCCGATGAACATCCCCAGCGGATGAAAAACGAAGATCGCCCAGAGCCCCGCACCGCTGTAGATCACCCAGGCTATCACGCCGATAAGCAGCGCCCGCATCACAAGGGACGCCAGCATCACCTTCTTGCGGCCGATAGCGTCCGAGATCTCGCCGCCCGCCACCTGCGAAGCCGCCGCCACCAGCATGGATAAAGACAGGAATAAGCCCACCCAGCCCATAGGCACGCCGCGCTTAGTGTTCAAATAAAGCGCCAGGAAAGGGAAAGAAACGGAATAGCCCGCCGTCATAAGCCCTTCGGCGGCGGCCAGTATCCAGAAACCAGGTGCAAAAGCCATGCTATATAATAGCAAGAGCGCGCCGGGCAACGACAGGGCGCCCTTAATTTCCCTATGGAAAACCGGGCATTTTTGCTAAAATATAGGTAATCCCCATGCAAACTGCCGAACTCACACGCAAGAGCGCGCTGCTTACCAATTTAACGAACATAAACACCAGGATAGCGGCTGCCTGCGCCGCGGCAGCCGGGAACCCTTCCGAAATAGAATTGATGGCCGTAACCAAGTACGCCGCGGATGCGGACGTTAAACACCTTATAGCCGCCGGCGCCCTGAAGATAGCCGGCGAGAACAAAGTGCAGGACGCAAAAGCAAAGTGGGAGAGCGGCGCGCTCGCAGGCCTGCGCAAGTCCGTACAGCTCCATTTCATCGGCCACCTGCAGACCAACAAGGCCAAAGCCGCGGTCGAGACCTTCGACTGGATAGACTGCATCGACAGTTTTAAGATAGCCGCGGAAGTGAACCGCCACGCCCAAGCCGCCGGCCGCGTTCTCCCCGTACTCATACAGCTCAAGCTTAACTCTTCCCTTACCCAGTCCGGCATACCCCCCGAGCAGGCGGCGGAGCTGCTGGCTTCCCTGGGCGGCCTCAAGAACCTGGCCCCTTCCGGCTACCTGGGCATAGCCCCGGCCAACGCCGCCCCGGAAGAGCTGAAGAAAGTTTTCGCGCAGGCCAAAGCGCTATTCGACAGGGATTTCCCGGGGAAGACGAACAAACACGGTTTCAGGAACTATCTCTCGCTGGGCATGAGCGGGGATTACGAACTTGCGGTACGGGCGGGTTCCAACCTGCCGCGCCTAGGCAGCGCGCTTTTTGCCTGATTTTTAATAACCCTAAACTGCAACGGGGGGAACCACCAGACGCGGCGCAGGACTTAAGCCGCGGCGGCAACAGAGAGGTACACATGATCGTTAAAGTGCGAGTTATACCGAACTGCGAAGACAACGAAGTGGTTTCCCGTATAGGCAGCGTCCTGCGCGTGAAGATCTGCGCCGCGGCCGAAGACCTGAAGATAAACATGCTCCTGCGTGATTATCTGTCGGAGTTCTTCGAAGTGCCCGCCAAGATGGTGAACATAATCCGCGGCGCCAAAGGCCGCGAGAAGACCGTGGAAATAACCGGCAAGACCGAAGAGCAGCTTAAGAACCTGCTGGACGCGATACCGTAAAACGCCGGGAGCCTGGATGCCGGGGATGGAAAATTCCGCCCGGCATCCGAGCCTCCCCGCATTCGACCTGTATAAAATGATCCCCGCGCGACTTGTTTACAAAAATTCGTCGTTAAAAATACTGGACCAGCGCCTGCTGCCGGACAGGATCGTCTATATAACCGAAAAGACGGCCGCCGGGGTGGCGAAAGCCACCCGGGACATGGCTTTGCGCGGCGCGCCGCTCATAGGCTGCGCCGCCGCCTTCGGCTTCGCCCTCGAGCTCCGCAGGCTCGCCCCGGCGTCAGCCGCGGACCTGCAGAAGAAAGCCCGCAGGACCGCAAACCTCCTCAAAGCCGCCCGCCCCACCGCCGTCGCCCTTTTCTACGCCGCGGACCGCATGCTGGCCAAAGCCCTTGCCTTCGCCGCCGCGCATCCCGGCCGGCTCGGACCGGACGCGCACAAAAAACTTTTTTCCATGCTGGACCGCGAAGCCGCGCTGGTAACCTCCGAGGACGAAGCCGCCTGCGAGGCGATGGGCCTCCACGGCGCAAAGCTCCTGCCCAAGAACTGCGTGATAATGACGCACTGCAACGCCGGGGCCCTGGCCACCATGGGCATAGGCACGGCCGTAGGCGTCATCAACACGGCCCATAAGCAGCACAAGATCAGGCACGCCTATTCCTGCGAAACCCGCCCGTACCTGCAGGGCGCCAGGCTCACCATCTGGGAACTGATGCGCGAAGGCATACCGTCCGAGCTCATTACCGACAACATGGCCGCGCACATCATAAAGACCTGCGGCGTTAACGCCATCGTAGTGGGCGCCGACCGCATAGCCGCCAACGGCGATACCGCCAACAAGATAGGCACCTACGGCCTGGCCGTGATCGCCAAACACCATAAGGTCCCTTTCTACGTGGCCGCGCCTACGCCCACCGTCGACACGGAAGCGTCCGACGGGGGGGAAATAATCATCGAAGAGCGCTCCGTCAGGGAAGTCACCTACGTACAGAACGTCTGCATAGCCCCCAAAGGGGTAAAGGCCCGCCACCCGGCTTTCGACGTGACGCCCGCCGCCCTCATCACCGCGATCATTACCGAAAAGGGGGTAATTTCCCCGGTTACCCGCGCCAACGTAGCCAGGAATCTCAACAAGTAGAACCTGCCCGCAACCCCGCGTATTTATCCCCGTAATCTCTTTGTAACACCCCTTTGTTATCATTTAACCATGACCGATTCGCTTTCGCGGTACTACGCATACATCAAGAGGAACATCCGCGGTCCTTTTTTCCCCAAGGACGCGGCCCTCATCCCCGGTTTCAACCGCTCCACTCTCGTCTGCACCGAGAAGATGCTGGGGCAGTGGGTGGAAGCGGGGCTGGTAACCGATTTCCAGGTAGTGCTGGAGACCCCGCCCGCGGCGCCCGCCAAGCCCAAGCCCCCGAAGACGGCGCAGGACGTGGAAGAAGCCGCCTCGCGTTCGCTGCTGGAAAGGGCCATAGCCAAGAACGCCCAACTGGAGCGGGAAGTGAAAGATCTGCGCCGGTCCTACAACGCGGAGAAAGGCGCTTTCGAAGCTAGCCTCCGCAAGAAAGAGGGGGAAGTGCGGATACTGTCCGAGAAGCTCAAGCGCTCCATCGACGCCGTGCCCTCCATGAAAACGGAGCACCCCTCGTGGGAAATGCTCTACAAGACCCTTAAGAAGCGCTCCGAAGAAAAACTTTCCGAGATCACGCAGGCCCTGTCGGAGAAGACCGCCGACATGATACGCCTCAAAGAAGAAATGCACGCCCTGCGCGAAGCCGCCGACCACGCGAAGAAACAGGTGGAAAGCGCCCTTGCGGCGCAGGCCGAAGCCGCCGACGACAACATAGAAGAGCTCAAGTCCCAGGTGGAGGAAAAGGACATGCTCTCCCGCACGCTGAGCGAGAACATCTCCTCGCTGCTGGGCAAGAACGAGGAACTGCAGCACATCATGCTGGACGAGCGCCGCGATTACGAGGCGCAGAACAAGAACTATTGCGAAGAAATAGGCCGCCTGCACGCCGAGCTGAAATGGCGCGATCAGGAACTGGCCAAGATAAAGGACGAGCTCTTCGACGCCGTCAACCGCGCCAAGCAGACCGAGGCGGTGGAAGAGATAAAATCCCGAGAACAGGAAGAGATCTACAACGTGCTCAGCTCCAAGCTGAAGCTCCTTTCCGGCTATTTCGAGAACCTGGAAGCCCGCGTAAAATACGTTTTCCGTTAAGTCCCGCCGCGCCCCGCACCGCCCGCCGCTTTACCGCCGGGCGGGCGTGTTATTTGCTTTTCCCGAATTGGTATAATTTTAACAGCCTATGAATATAACTATAAAGCAACTTATAACTGCCGGCGGCCCCATCCTGTTCTTCCTGGCGGGCCTCTCCATTTATTCCATAGCCCTTATATGGGAGCGCTGGACGGTATACAGAAAAACCTTTAACGGCATGGAGGACCTTATCCACAAGACCCACGCCCTCCTCAAGACCGGCGAGCTGAAGCAGCTGGCGGACTTCTGCGCCAAGACCAAGAGCCCCTCGGGCGATATCCTGCACAAGGTGATGACCCATTACGGCGGGCCCGTAGAAAAGCGCGAGCTGGCCGAAAAGGCGGTAGAGTGGCAGGTCTCGCGCCTGAACAAGAGCCTGACCGCCATCGCCACCATAGGCAGCGTCGCCCCTTTCATCGGCCTCTTCGGCACGGTGCTCGGCGTGATGAGGGCCTTCAAGGACCTGTCCATGTACGCCGGCGCGGGCCCTTCCGTGGTAGCCATGGGCATAGCCGAAGCGCTGGTGAACACGGCGGCCGGCCTTTTCGTGGCCGTGCCGGCCATAGTCGCCTACAACTATTTCGCCCACAAGGCCAACGAGTTCTCCAGCGAAGTGAACTGGCTGGCCGAGCAGGTGATAGACCGCTCCTCGCACAGGGAGTTCAGCGGCCTTCTCTGAGATCCCGATGCGCGTACACAACAAAAAAAGCGGGATAATAGCGGAAATGAACATGATTCCGCTCATCGATATTTCCCTGATCCTGCTCATCATCTTCATGGTCATCACGCCGTTCTTGGTGCAGTCTCAGATACAGGTCAACCTGCCCAGGGCCGTAACTGGCGTGAAGGGAACGGACGAAGGCGTGCTCAAGGTGCAGCTGGGCGCCGACGGTTCGCTGGCGGTGGACGGCAAGCCGCTCAAGTTCCAGCGCCTCGAGAAAGAGCTCATCCTCCGTTTTTCAAAAGCCCGCAACAAAACGGTGCTGGTGGAGGCGGACAAGACCGTGGCCGTGGAGCGCGTGGTGCAGGTCCTGGATACCGCTAAAAGGCTTGGCGCCGGCAAGATCGGCATCGCCGTAAAGCCGGTGGATAAATAGCTTTCCGGTCTATGCGCTCTTACCTGCTTTATTCCTCTTCAGCGCACTTCCTGCTACTGGCGGTACTTTTTTTCATAATCCGCAACCCCGTCTCGCTCAAAGAGAACAAGGCCTATTACATCGATTTCATCGGAGGCTCTAAAGTCGTCACCATGGAGAAAGCCGCCGCCTCCGTACAGGCGCCGGCCGCCGCCAAGGCAGCGGCCCGGGCAGCGACCCCGGAGGACCCGGAAGCGGAGGACTTCGCCGGCGGCCTGCCCAAACCCAGCGTCCTTTCGGGGATCTCTTCCGCCCCGGTACCCGAGGCGAAGCCCGCGGACGCGGACAGCTCCGGCGGAGCCTCCCTGGTAACCGACTCCGATAACTTTCCCTACCCTTGGTACATTACCCAGGTGCGCGAAGCGCTCTGGAACGCCTGGACCGGCAAGATGCCCTCCGGAGGGGAGCTGCGCTGCACGGTAAAGTTCACGATAAGGCGCAACGGCGCCATCAAGGGCGTGTCCGTAGAGAAATCTTCCGGCAACAGGCTTTTCGATTATGCCGCGGAAACTTCGGTGGAAAGCGCCGCGCCGTTCGCGGGGCTGCCCGACGATTTTTTCGAGGACAGTCTTACGGTGCACGTCGAATTCAAGGCGGTGGATTAACATGGCGTCCTTCTTCGCGATACTTGCGGTACTCGTCCATTTCGCGGTATTCATCTCGTACTCCGATACCGGCAGGCTGGGAACGCTGTTCCTGTTCATTTCCATCATGGCCTGGACCGCCGTTTTTATTTTCGGCAGCATCCCGATGGCGAACATGAAAAGGACGGCGGTCTTCTTCCTGAACCTTTTCGCCCTGCTCGTCGCGCTGCTCTCCGCCGTGCTTTTCATGCCCCAGGCGGACAGCATCTCGGTCTTCGACAAAATAGCGCTGGAGCACTACCCGGCCAAAGCGGACGTCTACCGCGGGCTGCTGCGTCTCGGGATAGACTACGCGCCGTTCAAACCGCCGCCGCAAAAACCGGCGCCGGTATTGCTAAGGAGAGAAAATGGCCCTGATCTTTAAGCTTGCCCTGGTAGCCCTGGTCCACATAGTTTTTTTCGCGGCTTACCCCGACACCGGCCCCTACGGGAACTATTACCTGGCCGTCTCGCTCGTGCTATGGACCGGCTTTACGCTGTTCCTGGGCACGGCGGTCAAGCTCGTCAAATTCTTCAGCGGCGCCATCGGCGCGGTGCTCAACCTCGCCATCTTAGCCCTGATGACGGGCGCCATAGCCTTTACCATGCCCCAGAGCGACAAGACCAGCGTGCTTGAAAAGCTCCAGAAGGGCTCCTACCCGGACAGGGCCACCATCAACAAGGGGATGAAGCGCTTCGGCGTCAACCTCGAGAAAGAGATGGGAAAAGGCGCTAAAGAGCTGGAAGAAAAAGCGAAAGAAGCCGCAAAGAAGCTATGAAGACCATAGCCATTACCGGCGGCACCGGCTTCGTCGGCAGCGCGCTGGCCCGGGCCCTGCTCAAAAAGGGCTACGCGGTGCGCATCCTGTCGCGGCGTTCGCCCAAGGCCCCGCTGCCGGGCGCGTCCTACGCCGAAGTGGATTTTTCCGACGTGGAAACCCTTAAGCGCGCCCTCGCCGGCGCGGACGCGGCCGTACACCTGGCCGCCGCCCTGTTCTGCCGCGCAAAAGAGGATTTTATAAAGTCCAACGCGGTCGGCACGGCCAACCTCGCCGCGGCCGCGGGGACCGTACCTGAGCTCAAAAAACTGGTCTACATCTCAAGCCTGGCGGCCGGCGGCCCCTCGGGCGGGAGCAACCCCAGGACGGAAAAGGAACCGGAAGCCCCGGTCTCGTATTACGGTATGAGCAAGCTGGAGGGGGAAAAGGCGGTAAGGGCTTTCAGCGGCCGGTCGGTGATACTGCGCCCGCCGATAATCTACGGCAAGAAAGATTTCGGCTTCTCGAAGATAGCGGAATGGGTGCGCAAGGGCTTTATGGTGAACGCGGGCTCCGCCAACGGGCGCTTCAGCTTCCTTTACCTCGACGACCTGGTGCGCGTCATAACCGAGACCCTGGAAACGGACAAGTTCGACGGCGGGACCTTCTACGTGGCCGAGCACCGCACGTACGTCTGGCGCGAATTCATAACCATGCTGTCGGCCGGCATGGGCGTGAAGATGCCGCTGCTGATCTCCCTGCCGCCGGCGGCCGTCTACGCGGCCGGCTGGATCTACGAAATGGTCTCTTTGCTGGCGGGAGCGGAGCCGGCGCTCAACCGCGACAAAGCCAGGGAGGCCTCGGCCCCCAACTGGACCTCCTCTCCGGAGCTCTGGGAAAAGACGGCCGGCTGGAACGACTGGACCTCGCTGGCGGAAGGCATAAAAAAGACTTTCTCCTGAGCTGCCCCGGTTTTTTATATAATTGATTTGTCCCCGAGCGCGGCGCGAAGGGCGCGGTAAAAATGGAGAGGTGGCCGAGCGGTTGAAGGCGCAGACCTGGAAAGTCTGTATACTCGTAAGGGTATCAAGGGTTCGAATCCCTTCCTCTCCGCCAGATTTTTTCTAAGAAAAATTGGCGGGTCTCCGAAAACACACGACAGGATAGCGTAGTCGACACTGCGGTCTTACGACTCCGATCCAATTTAAAAGCCCCGTAAGGGGCTTTTTTATTGGCGAGGGGAGTAAGCGGGGAAATGCGGCGGGCTTATTCCGTTTTCTTAACGCTCCAGGGTTTATCGCCGTCTTTACCTTTACCGCCGCCGGAGCTTACCTCGTCTGAAGCGATCTGCCTCAGCTTGGCTACATCGAAAGGCTTCGTCTGGTAGCCGGAAGCCCCGAGTTCAAGAGCCTTCGTCGCGATGGACAGGTCATCCTGCCCGGTCAGCATCCAGACCAGGGGGGAAAGACCGGCTTCCTTCACACCGACAAGCACGTCCAGCCCGGAAAGTCCCGGCAGCGTAATGTCAAGGAAGACCAGGTCCGGGTTTTCGCTCTTTATCAGTTCCAGCGCCGTCTCGCCGTCAGGAGCCGTGAAGACCAGGTAATCTTTGGAAAAGGCGTTAACAAGAACGGTCCGGATATTCTCGTCGTCGTCGACTATCAGTATCTTGTAAGTCATTGTTTTCACTTCAACCTGTACTAATTCTATAACATACCGGGGGCACAATCACAATAACCGCCCGGAACGCGCGCCAGGTTCCCGCCGGACGGACGGTGAAACTGCTAAAATATGGGGGTGAAAATCCTTAAGGCCGGCAGGAAGGCTATCCGGGAAGCCGCCGCCGTCATAAAAGCCGGCGGCATCGTCGCTTTCCCGACCGAGACCGTCTACGGCCTTGGCGCCGACGGGTTCAACCCGAAGGCCTGCGCGCGCATCTTCGAGATAAAAGGCCGCCCCCGCTTCGATCCCCTTATCCTGCACGAATGTTCGGCGGCCAGGGCCAGGCGGCTTTTCTCCGCCATCCCGGCCGGCGCAAAAAGGCTGATGAAGAAATTCTGGCCGGGCCCGCTTACCATTGTCCTGCCCAAGTCGCGCGCCGTCCCGGACATCGTTACGGCCGGGCTGCCGACCGTGGCCGTGCGCGTGCCGTCGGGGCGCGTGGCCCTGGCGCTGATAAAAGCGGCCGGCAGGCCGGTAGCGGCGCCGAGCGCGAACAGCTTCGGGCGCCTGAGCCCGACTTCGGCCGCCCACGTAAAGAAGCAGCTGGGCTCGCTGCCGGACCTGCTGCTGGACGGCGGGAACACACCCATCGGCGTGGAGTCTACGATAATCACTTTTCAAAAAGGCAGGCCCGTCCTGTTGCGCCCCGGCGGGCTGCCGCTGGAGGAAATAGAAAAAGCGGCCGGCCGCGCGGCGGCCCCGGCCGCGGGGAAAGCCCCGCTCGCTCCTGGCTGCCTCAGGAAACACTACGCGCCCCGGGCCGTTCTGAAAATAATAGACCGCGCGAAAAAAG
>Ga0154587_115_pt1 | contig 38982 bp, 45 predicted proteins | sample RifGroF2_FD_116016 | JGI IMG/M metagenome (GOLD analysis project Ga0154587, IMG submission 116016) | Elusimicrobia bacterium GWF2_62_30 | reverse complement strand
GACAAGGTCGTCTGCAACGTGATCAGCACTATACTGTCCAGGCAGGGCTACGATACGGCCGTGGCCGGCAACGGCAAGGAGGCGCTGAACTACCTAAGGGGTTCCTCCCGGCCGCCCAAGCTGATCCTGCTGGACCTGATGATGCCGGAAATGACCGGCTGGGAATTCCGCAAGATCCAGCAGGACGACCCGGCGCTGGCCGGCATCCCGGTGGCCATCATTACCGGTATGCCCGAGATGGAGGGTAAGGCCCTGGCTATCGGGGCGGTGGACGTGCTCTACAAGCCTTCGCGCGTGGAAACGATAATGGAGATAGTTTCACGGTTCTGCGGCGGCAGCTGTAAAAAAGAGGAAAAATGAATTTCGACGAAGTGAAAAAGAAGGTGGACAGGATGACGGCGGACCAGACCGTCCCGGCCGACCTGAAGGAATTGATAGAGAGCGGCGCGATAAAAATTATCGCGAAATCTTTCTATGTCGAGAACATGCAGAAGCTGCCGAAGAGCGTTTCGAACCTGATCTCGTCCACGCAGCCGACCGAGCACGGCATGCGGATAACCTTTTGCCGGAAAAGGGGCGCCGGGGACAGGGGCCGCCGGTGAACGGCCGGCCGCGGCCATTTTCAGCAGGTGCCGCCGGGAACCCCCGGCGGTTTTTGTTTTTTGCGGGGCGATACGCCGCGGGCCGCGATAATGTCATTTGCTAGAATATCGGTGCCGCGTTGCGGGACGTAAGGGAGCGGCGCTGTTCCCCGGTCTTTCGCGTGGACTATAAGGAGAGTTTTATGAAAGTGCTTCTGGTGGATGACAACCTCATGACAAGGCGGATGATAGGCGATTTCCTGGGGGAAATAGGCCATGAGGTGGTGGGCGAGGCCGGGGACGGGGACAGCGCGCTGAAGGCTTTTGCCGACCTGCGCCCGCAGGCGGTGCTGCTGGATATCATCATGCCGGGCAGGTCCGGGGTGGAGGTGCTGGAAGAGATGCACAAGCTGGACCAGGCGGCCAAGATCATCATGATAACCGCGGTAGAGCAGGATGGCGTGGACAAGCAGCTGCTGGAGCTGGGCGCCACCGCGATACTGCATAAGCCGTTCTCCTACGGGGAATTCAAAGAGCTAATTAAAAAGTACCTGGGCTGACGGACGCGCGCTTATGAACGAAGAAGAAAACATCGTCTTGCAGCGCCTGTCGGCCGCGGGCCTTGAAAGGTGCCTTGCCAGGCTTTCAGGCGCCTCCGCCGCGGCCTGGAAACTGACCGGGAGCGGCATCTTCCTCGGTACCCTGTCCGAGGCCGTGCGCCGGCATGATCTTAAAGAACCGGCGGCCGCCGTATATTTCAACGTGCAAGGCGAATTCCCTTTCACCTCGCTGATGTTCTTCGACCTGGCCGACACGGAACATCTTTCCAAATGTTTTATGGGCGAGTCCTTCTCGCCGGCCGCCAGGCCCGGGATAACCGGCGAGGTCGTCTTCCTCGAGCTGGGCAATATAGTGCTTAACTCGCTGATGAACGCCCTGCTCAACGTCCTGAAGAAAAACACCATACCCGGGCTGCCGAGATATGTCGACGGGGATATGCCGCGCATCCTGGCCGGGCTGGGCTCGGTGCTGGACCTGGGGCGGGAGTTCAGGATCTTCAAGGCCACCCTTACCATCAGCCGCGGCGAACGGTCGGGCAAAAGCGAAGTATTCGCCATGATCCCCGGCGAGCTTGCCGCGGAACTGGCTAAGACCGGGGGCTGAGGGCCGCCGGGCATCCGGCACGGGAGAAACACTATGGCGGTAATACTGGTCATCGACGACAGCGCGGAGTTCAAGGGGTTGATCTTCGACTACCTGCTGATGGAGGGGTTCAAGGTGCTGAACGCCGACAACGGCCGCGAGGGCGTTAAAAAAGCCGCCGAAGAAAAGCCGGACCTGATACTGATGGACGTGATGATGCCGGATATGGGCGGCTTCGAGGCCCTGAAAGAGCTGCGCGCCGATGAGGACACCAGGGAGATACCTGTTTTCATCATTACCGGCTCCTCCTTCGATACCAAGATGGGCGACCTGTTCAAACAGGAGCCCAACTGCCGGGAATTCCTGGACAAGACCGTGTCCTTGTCCCTGCTCAAGCAGAAAATCAACGCCGCCCTGGAAAACCGTCCCAAGCGGCCGTAGGAAAGGCGGGGGGGAATATAATGTTCAGTCGAAAAAGATTCTGGATACATCCCGGGTTTCAAAGGCGGGTAATACTTTTTTGGGTGGTGCAGGCGCTGGTGGTGGCCCTCTGCTCCTACTTCGTTACCATCTACCTGGCTTCGCGCAGCGCCACAGCCGAACAGGCAGCCATGCTGCGCGAACTGGTCAGGCCCGCCCTGCTGGTCTCGGCGGGCATCGGCTTCGCGGTCTCGTGCGTGGCGGGGCTCGTTTTCTCGCACAGGATAGCCGGCCCCGTACACAGGATCAAGAGCTCGATAAATAAAATAATAAACGGCAATTTCGCCGAGCCTATAATACTGCGCCAGGACGACGAACTGAAGGACCTGGCCGCCGCCATCAACATGCTGCTGCAGTATTTCTGGCTGAAGGGCGGCCCCAAAGGCAAAACGGACTAACAGCCCGCCGCGGTTCCCTTTCCGCCCTTTTCTGGTATATAATACCAGCAGGGGGGAAGGACAATGAAAATATCCTTGATGTTCGCCGCCGTCCTGGCGGTATTTTTTGCCGTGCCGGCCCGCGCTTTTCATCCTTTGACCACCGAGGACACGGTGTTCCTGGGGCGCGACGGGCGGCAGGTTACGGGAGGGGTGGGATATACCAGCTCTGAAGAGGGGATAGACCGCTACACAGCCGGGGCTTCGGCAAGGCTTTACTACGGCATGCTGGATAACTGGGACGTCATGGTCACCGTGCCCTGGGAAGGCTGGAGTTCCAGGGGCATAACGGAGAGCGGCCTGGGCGATGTGCTGCTGGAAACTAAATTCCAGGCGGGCGAGGCGGCAGGCTGGCTGCTGGCCCTGAAGCCGGGGTTCTCGCTGCCCGCCGGCAGCGAGAGCAAAAGTATCGGGGCGGGCAAGGGCGGCGTCTGGCTTTACGGCCTGGCCGGTAAAACCCGGAAGCCCTGGCAGTTCTACCTGAACGCGGGGTTCACGTTAAACAGGAACAGCGTCGGCGAGAGAATTAACCTGGTGGGCGCTTCCGCCGCGGCGGCCCTTGAAGTAATGCCGAAAATACTGGCCGCCGCGGAGCTGGCCGCCGCAAGCAGTACCGACAGAGATTCCCTGTCGCATCCCATAACCTCAGGTTTCAGCCTGGTGTGGTCGCCTTATGCTACGCTGGACGTGGACGCCGGCATAAAGCTGGGTCTTACCAGGACCGCCGTAAGCCGGGCGCTCCTTGCCGGGATCACGCTCAGGCTTTAGCGTTTCCCGGTGTTAAAAAAATAAAACCGCCGGAAGAGTCCGGCGGTTTCATTTTTTGTCCGTCCGAGCTATTGCCGTCCGCTTATTTTTTGGCCGAGGCCTGCTGTACCGCGACGGCGACGGCCACCGAGGCGCCCACCATCGGGTTGTTGCCCATGCCGATGAGCCCCATCATCTCCACGTGCGCCGGCACCGAAGAGGAGCCCGCGAACTGGGCGTCCGAATGCATCCGGCCCATGGTGTCCGTCATGCCGTAGGAGGCTGGACCGGCCCCCATGTTGTCGGGGTGCAGGGTGCGCCCCGTCCCGCCGCCGCTGGCGACGGAGAAATATTTCTTCCCCTGCTCGATGCATTCCTTCTTGTAGGTGCCCGCCACGGGGTGCTGAAACCGGGTGGGGTTGGTGGAATTGCCGGTGATGGACACGTCCACGCCTTCGTGGTGGTTGATGGCTACGCCTTCCCTCACGTCGTCGGCGCCGTAGCAGCGCACTTTGCCCCGGTCGCCGGCGGAGTAGACCGTCTCCTTGACGATGTTCAGCTTGCTGGTGAAATAGTCGAACTTGGTCTGCACATAAGTGAAGCCGTTGATGCGGGCGATTATCATGGCGGCGTCTTTGCCCAGGCCGTTGAGGATCACCTTTAGCGGCCGCTGGCGCACGCGGTTGGCCGACTTGGCCAGGCCGATGGCCCCTTCTGCGGCGGCGAAGGATTCGTGCCCGGCGAGGAAGGCGAAGCAAGCCGTCTCCTCTTTGAGGAGCATCGAGGCCAGGTTGCCGTGGCCGATGCCGACCTTGCGGTCGTCCGCTACGGAGCCGGGGATGCAGAAAGCCTGCAGGCCTTCGCCCAGCGTCACCGCTATGTCGGCGGCCCGCGTCTGGCCCTTCTTTATGGCGATGGCCGCGCCCAGTATGTAGGCCCAGCAGGCGTTCTCGAAGCAGATGGGCTGGATGCCCTTTACGATGTCGTAGACGTTTACGCCTTTGTCTTCGCAGAGCTTCTTCGCCTCTTCGAGCGATTTGATACCGTACTTCTCGAGCACGGGGGTGATCTGTCCTATCCTTCTGTCGTAGCTTTCAAATAGTGCCATTGTTTTGTCCTCTTATTCGTGCCTGGGATCGATGTAGGTCTTCGCTTCCGCGAAGCGCCCGTAGGTGCCGGTCGCTTTTTTCAGCGCCTCGCCCGCTTCTACGCCTTTCTTTACCGCGTCCATCATCTTGCCGAGGCTGATGAACTCGTAGCCGATGATCTCTTTGTTCTCGTCGAGGGCGATGCGGTTGACGTAACCTTCCGCCATCTCGAGGTAGCGCGGCCCTTTCTTGACGGTGCCGTACATGGTGCCGATGACGCTGCGCAGGCCTTTGCCCAGGTCCTCGAGGCCGGCGCCTATGGGCAGGCCGCCTTCGGAGAACGCGGTCTGGGTGCGGCCGTAGACTATCTGCAGGAACAGCTCCCGCATGGCGGTATTGATGGCGTCGCAGACCAGGTCCGTGTTGAGGGCCTCGAGGATGGTCTTGCCGGTGAGGATCTCCGCGGCCATGGCGGCGGAATGCGTCATGCCGGTGCAGCCGATGGTCTCTACCAGGGCTTCCTGGATGACGCCTTCCTTTACATTAAGCGTAAGCTTGCAGGCGCCCTGCTGGGGCGCGCACCAGCCCACCCCGTGGGTAAGGCCGTTGATATCTTTTATCTCTTTGGACTGCGTCCATTTCCCTTCCTGGGGGATGGGGGCGGGCCCGTGGTTGGCGCCCTTGGCGACACAAGTCATCTGTTCAACTTCATGCGAATACATCATGCCAAAACTCCTTTCTGACCTATATTAAAGTAAAACCCGGCTCCCGGTCCCTCGTGAAATATTAACGCTAACTCGTAAAACACGGAAGCGCGCCGCAGTAACTATGATACAAAAACAGGATATTGCCTGTCACAAGGGCACGATGAAAAGCGGCGGGTCTTTTGCTATTATTACAGGTAGAGGGAACTCTTAGCGAGGGGATTATGTCACTATTAGACCTGTTCAAGTCAAAGCCCAAACTGCCGGTGGTCCTGGTGGTGGATGACGACCTGATGCTGATGGAAATGTACGAGGCGTTCATGGAAGGCATGAACCTCACGGTAGTGAAAGTGCTGGATAACCGGACCACGGTGGCGATGGCGGAAAAACTTCAGCCGGACCTGCTCATAATGGATATTTCGATGCCGAACATCACCGGCCTGGAGATCCTGGCGATGATCAAGGCCAAGCCGTCCACGATGCGCATCCCCGTGCTGATGATAACCGGGGAAAAGACCACGGGCGACGTGGAAACCGCTTTCCAGCTGGGCGCGGCCGATTACGTGATCAAGCCGGTCAACCGCGCCACCTTTGAACAGAAGGTAAGGCCGCTCCTGAAATTGAAGCCGTAGAACGGAAAAGCGGCGGCTTCTTCGTGCCCGCGGAATTGCTGGTCGTTCTTCCGCTCCAGTTCCTGTACTCCTATCTCCTGCTGACGCCGGGTTCCCTGATAATTAAGGAAAATTAAGGAAGGACATGATTATGTATTGCAACGTTTGCCGGAAGCAGCTGCCTGACGGCAGCGCGACCTGCAGTTCATGCGGCGGCGCCGCAGCCGGGCAGCCCGGGAGCGTGGAGCGGCGCATGCAGTCCGCCTGGAAGCTAAAGCAGCTATACGGCTACGCGCTGGGCGTCAGCACGCTGTGCTTCCTGGCTTTTTATTTCCTGGATATGGCCGGTTATAAATTCCCCACGCTTATGATGATATCCGGCCTCTGCAGTTTCGGGCTGATATTTTTAGGGACTGTCCTCTTTACCAGGCAGGAGAAGCGGCGGGGTCTCTTCCGCTGAAATTAAGGATGTTCCCGGAGCGGTTTTGTAGAATGATGGCTAAGTCGAAAATACTCCGGGCGGGGGCTTAAGAGGGAGAATTGTGCCGGAACCGCAATTTGGCGAGATAATATTCTGCATGGTTTCCGGCATGGCTTTTTCGGCCGGCACCTTGTGGTCCCTGAAAAGGGCCGGGGCCGCGCGCCGGAAAAAGATCCATGTCCCCGCGGGTTTCATGGTGGGGGCTGTGCTCTTCGTGCTTGTCTACGGCGCGAACAGGCTGGCCTTCCCGGCCTTCCCCAAAGCGACGCTCCTCATCAACCTTCTCCTGCTGGCAGGCATAATCCTTTTCCCGTTTTTACCGGGGCTGAAAAAAAAGCTCCGCCGCCCTCCGCTGAAGCGCATCGACAAGCACCACCACCTGCGCGTGGAAGCCCAGGCTATGGAGCGCATGCTGAAGATCGACCCGCTGAACGCTTTCTGTTTCGAAAGGCTCAGCGAGATCTATGAACAGATAGGGAAGCCCGGCCAGGCGCTGGAAGCCGCCCGCGAGGCCCTCAGGCTGGACCCTTCGGTGAACAATAAAGCCAGGCTGGAAGAACTGACGCGCGCCCAGCCGGAAAAACCGCGTTAGACGCCCGCCTCCCAGCTCCCGGTGCCTGCCGGGACTTTCGGCCCCTAACGCCCTAGGCCCAATGCTTTAGCCTTCCTGGGTACAAAGAACCTTATGCCGGGACCGCTTCCTTTAATATAGTAAAGGGGTGGGAAGGGAGTTATTTTTCAGGAACGGAGGAGTAAGAATGACAAAGAAGATACTGTTCGCATTCGCCTGTCTTGGCCTCGCGGTCACAGCCGGCGCCGAAGTTAATTTTGACAAGGGCGTCGACGTTAAGAGCGCCGTCAAACAGGTAGAGAAGAATACCAGCAAGGACCTTTATCCTAATGCCGGCTACCCTTATCATTCGTACTTCAGCCGTGATTGCCGCAACTTCTCGTTCGGCCCCAGCGCCTCGGCCATCGCCTCTGAAAGGGTGTACCTCGCCAGCACCGAGTACGTGCGCGAATGCCGCATGGTCCACTACCAGGTCTGCCGCACCGTGCAGGTGCAGCAGTGCCACACCGCTTACAAACCCGGCCCCAACGGCACCCAGGTCCCCTACCAGCAGTGCGTGTCGGTGCCGAAGCAGGAATGCCACATGGAGCAGCGCCAGGAATGCCATGACCGCCCCGGCCAGACCTTCCGCACCACCGCGCAGCTCAATATAGCCCAGCGCCAGCTCTTCCCCTGGGAAAGAGAGTCTTTCAGCGTCTGCATGGAAGGCCCCCGCGTGAGCGTGGTCCCCACCGCCTCTCCTTATAGTTACGGCGTGGACCAGGTCGGGCTGTACGACATCACCTTCAACATGCGCCCCAACTACCGCGTTCCCACCAACCCCGATCCGAACGGCCTGAACTATGCCGCCTTCTCCTTTAAGGACGGCAAGTTCACCCTGAGCGTGACCGACAGGTGGACCAACGAATACGCCGGCGAGAAGGTGGCCATAAAGATAGAGCTGATGAAGGACGGTTTCTGGTTCTTCAACAGCAGCAAGGGCGAGAAGACCTTCACCTTCGCCACGGCCAACGGCTACGACCTGGTGTTCGCGGAAGGCGACCTCACCAAGAATAAGGACTTCGTAGACGACAGCGCGGACAAGGGCCCGGCGAAATTCTACGTGAAGTGGGGCTTCCAGCGCCTCGGCAAGGTTTCCACCGATCAGTACGTGAAGAAGGACGAAAGCCCCAAGATCCCGATGTGATCCGGGGCAGCTGATAAAAATACCCGCCGGCAGCCCGGCGGGTATTTTTTTGCCCGGGCGGGCGGACCGGTTTACGGCGGCAGCTTGTTGTATAATGGAATGACAGGGGTTAGCGGACGCGGTAATAGTTTTACAGGCAAAAAACAACCCGTACGGGCACGTCCGGCGGGCTTTTTTATTCCCGGGAGGTATTCATATGGAACGAGCGGCATGGCAGAGTCTGTTCAGAAAGCGGTTCATCCTGAACCCGGTAGACGAGAAGTCGCGCGAAGGGGAAGCCACTTACTCGATCAAGGAGAAGCAGTTCGTGATCGTGATCGGGTCGCCTACCCCGGCCGGCGCGCTCAGGGCGGAGTCGGTGACCGACACCGAGGAATGCCTGATAGTCAACAGGGGCCAGGGCAAGACCGCCTTCGTCGACTGGAAGATGATAGAAGCCATAACGACGGTGGACAATTAAGCGCCGGCAGCGAGCCGGGAGAACTTTTTTCGCCCTGATTTGGCCGGAATCTTGTTGTATAATTATGGCAGGGTTACGGGTTAGCGCGCTATTTGTCCGTGCAAAGGCTGCGGGGGGCTCCAATGAAACCTTTCAAAATACTGGCGGTAGACGACGAAGCGAATATCCTTGAATTTTACACTTCGCTGCTGACGAAGGCGGGGTACAAGGTGGAGACCGCGGCGGAAGCTACGGCGGCCATCATGCTGTTCAAGGAAGCCCCGGCGGACCTCCTCGTGCTGGACGTGTCCATGCCGTCCGGCGGCGGCAAGCAGGTGCTGGACGTGGTCAGCGGCATCATCCAGGAAGGTGTGCCGATAGTGTTCGTGACGGGCCTGCCCGAAAAGATAGAGCCCTGGGTGGCGGGGATGCCCAAGGTCCGCGTATTGAAGAAGCCGGTGAACAATAAAGAGTTTCTCGCCGTTATAGCGGGCCTGCTGCCCAAAACCGCCCTGTAGTCCGGAGGACTTATGTTAAAGATCACGGCTTTTAACTGCAGCGCGCGCAAGGACGGCAATACGGCCATCCTGCTGAACGCCGCGCTGGCCCAACTGAAGGCGGGCGGGTTCGCCACCGAGCTGGTGCAGCTGGCGGGCAAACCCCTGCGGGGCTGCACCGGCTGCATGGGCTGCTTCAAGAACAAGGACCGCAAGTGCACGCTGCCCGACGACGGGTTCAACGGCTATGCGGAGAAGATGTGGGGCTCCGCCGGGATCCTGATAGGGTCGCCCACGTATTTCTCCGACGTCAGCGCCGAGGCCAAGGCGCTCATCGACCGGACCGGCTTCGTCAGCATGGCCAACGGCGGGCTGCTGCGCCGCAAGGCCGGGGCCGCGGTGATAGCGGTCAGGCGCGGCGGGGCCGTGCACGCCTTCGACACCATAAACCACCTGTTCACCATCAGCCAGATGATCATCCCCGGCTCCAATTACTGGAACGTGGGCGTGGGCCGGGCCCCGGGCGAAGTGGCTGGCGACGAGGAAGGCCTGACCACGATGAGGGTGCTGGGCGAGAACATGGCCTGGCTGCTTACCAAGCTGCACGCGAAGGGCTAGCGGGGCCGGGCGCGCGCCGAACCGCCGGGGAAGCCCGGCGGTTTTGTTTTGTAGAATACTGACAGTGGCAGACAAGGAGCCTTACCGTATGAAACGAATGATCTCGATAGCCTGCGCGGTTTTAATGTCCGGGACGCTGCTGGCTCCCGCTTCTGCCCAGGAAGCGCAGCCCGCCAAAGAAGCGCCTGCGGTCCAGGCGCAGGCCGTTCCCGCCGCGCCGTCCGAGCCCGTAAAGAAGCCGAAGGCGAGGCGCGCGAAAAAAGCGGCGGCCAAGCCGGCGGCTGCCGCGCCCGCCGGCCAGGAACCGGCGCCGCCCGCCGCGGTAGCGCAGAGCACCCAGGCCGAGGCGGCCGTGCCCGCGGCCGTCAGCGAGCCCGTGAAGACCGAAGCGGCCCCGCGGTCTTCCTGCCCCAACTGTTTCCAGCCCATGCTGGCCGGTTATAGCGCTATCCTCTCCGACCTCAAGCCCTGGCTGGAGGAAATGGAAGCGCAGTCCGTGGTCCTGGACCAGAAGCTGTCGGCTATCCAGAAGCAGATAGACGAGAAGGACAATGCCCTGGAGAAAGCCAAGGAGGACCCGGATAAAAAGGCCGGCAAAGCGGCGGCTAAAGTCCTCAACAAGGAACGCAAACAGCTTTTGAACGAGTACGATAAAGCCAGGAACGAGAAGGACAAATTCTACAAGAAGTTCTCCAAGGACGTGGAGAAAAGAGCTGACGGCTACAATAAGACGGCCGAGGAAAAAATGAAGATGACGCTCTCCGCGGCTTCAGAGTAAAGGCGGATGCCGCTCCTGGAACCGCCGGGCTTCCCCGGCGGTTCTGCTTTTATGGGGGCTGCCGTGCCGCAAAAAGCCGCCAGCCGCCAGTTTGCGTATTTTCAAACGAAAATAATATTTTCATTTGAGAATATATTCAGGCCTTCTGGCGGCACCAGCCTTGGCGGAGGGTGCTGGCATAAGAATTGCTCTGTAAAAGGAAAGGAATGGCATTGGCGCCCGAACACATGAAAAACAAAGGCTTGGGACGGGATTTCTGGCTTTACCGCAGCGGGCAGCTGGTGTCCATAGTGGGGGATTCCTGCGGGATGATAGCCCTGTCCTGGTGGATACTGGAAGCCACCGGGTCGGCCGCGAAGATGAGCTCCATCATAGCGCCGGCCATGTTCGCGCGGGTCATCCTGGCGCCGCTGCTGGCGCCGCTGGGCGACAGGCTGCGCCGCAAGAACCTGATCATCGCCGGCGACCTTTGGCGCGGCGTCCTTTACCTGGGGCTGGCGGCCATGGCCGCGTCCGGCGCGTTCCAGCTCTGGCTGATACTTTCGCTCTATATGCTCAGCGGCGCGGGGTCCGCCCTTTTCAGCGCCGGCGCCTCGGGCATAGTGCCCAGCCTGGTGTCCCGCGATGACCTGCAGCTGGCCATGCAGCGGACCGAGGCCGTGAACTCGGTCGGCCAGATACTGGGCGGCGCGGCGGGCGGCCTGCTGGTGACGGCCATAGGCGTGCCGGGCGCGCTGCTGCTCGACAGCCTTTCCTATTTCGCGGCTGCCGCCGCTTCCCGCGCTATAAAGGCGGATACCATGCCGACAGGGGTGCCGGCCGGCGGCAGCGCCCTGAAGAACTGGGCGCGGGAATTTTCCGGCGGCGTGTCGGCCATGGGCCGCGTCCCGGTGATGCTCGGCATAGGCATAGTGGCGGCTTTCATAAATTTCGCCTTCGCCCCTATAGCTATCGGCCTGCCGGTGCTGGTGAAGGAGCTGCGCAATATGCCGCCCTGGTACCTGGGGGCGATGGAATCCGCGCTGAGCGTGGGCGCCATCCTGGGCAGTTTCGCGGTGGGACGGCTGACGCGCAGGCTCGGCGCCGACAAGCTGATGGTGGGCGGCATCATGCTGCTGGGAGTTTACCTGGCGCTGCTGCCGGTGGCGCCGGACCGGCTGGCGCCGCTCCTGATAATGCTGCTGCTGGGCTCGACGATGTCGGTGGTCAATATCCCGCTGAACGTGCGCTGTACCGCGGCCATGCCCGATAATTACCGCGCCCGGATGGGCGGCGCGATGGGCTTTCTTTGCGGCGTCATGGCCCCGCTCGGGGTAGCCGCGGCGGGCGCGGCCATCGCCGCCTTCGGCTTGCCTTACACGTTCCTGATAAGCGGCATAGCGGCCGCCGCGCTGGGCCCGCTCCTGCTGCTGGTTCCGGACTTCCGCCAGTTCCTGCGCCTGAGCGAGCAGGAGGCCGACGGCTATTTCCTGCGCCGCTACCCCTCGGCTTTCCGTTAACCCGCCGACGGGACGCCGCGCCTTGAAAAGGCGAATGGCGACTTTCGAGCCTTAAATATGACCGCCGGGGAGTTCCGGCGGTTCCTGTTTTGGTAGAATAATGAGGGGATAATAAGATAGATACCAGTTGAGCCGGGAAGGACGTGAAATGCCTGTGATACTAATGATAGACGACGACAAGGATTTCAGCGGCCTTGTGTCCCCGCATTTTGCGGCGCTCGGGTATACGGTGGCGCTGGCGGAGAACGGCAAGGAAGGCCTCGCAAAGGCCGCCAAGCTCAAGCCGGACATTATCTTCCTGGACATAATGATGCCGGACATGAACGGGATCGAGGTACTGCGGGAACTGCAGGCCGGGGATGAAACCTCGGATATCCCGGTCATAGTCATGAGCGGAAAATATTTCGACAAGGGCATGGACCTGTTCTCCCAGGAGAGGAACTTCAGGGCGTTCCTGGGCAAGCCGGTGTCCCTCGCCCAGCTTCAGAAAACCGTGGAGGCCGTGCTGAAATAGCGGGTTTTCACTTAGGAAAAGGCGACAACGCGGCTAGGCGCGGTTCAGGGAATAAAAATGGCGATCAAGGAAATAAAGAACAAAGCGGAATTCGAAAGGATGCTGCAGGTGGGCGGGGATACGTTCCTGCTTTTTTATTCTCCCTGGTGCCCGTTCTGCCTGGAATTCGCTCCTGCCTTTGAAAAACTCGAGGCCTCCAGCCCGGGATATTACTGCAAGGCTTCCGTGGAGGAGCTGCCCGAGCTGGAGGACCTGTTCTCCATAGAGGTGGTCCCCACGGTGCTGTTCTTCCGCGGCGGCATCCTGAACAAGCGCCTGGACGGGGTGCTGGACGCGGGGCTGGCCCCTGAGAACCTGGCTGAGTTCGTCTGGCGCTGCCGGGGGATAGCGAATAAATAATTATGAAGTGCCCTAATTGCGGCCTGGTGGCGCCGGACGGGACCGAGGTCTGCGCGCAATGCCAGATAGTATTCAGCAAGCTCGAAGAGAGCCTGGTGAAAAAAGCCCTGCAGGCGCACTCGGCCCGGATAAAAGAACCGGTCAAAGAGATCGTTCCCCAGTTCTACAGGCTCGCCCTGCTTTTTTTCGCCACCGCGGCCCTGTGGTTTCTGGTGCAGGCGCAGGAAAAACGGAAGATACAGGAACCGGGCTTGCCGGCCCAGGCGGAGACTGCGCCGGAACAGCCGGCCGTTCCAGCCGCCGCTGAAACTCCATAGATCGGGAATATGCCGCCCAGAGACCGCCGGGAAAGCCCGGCGGTTTTTCTTTGCGCCCGGGCAGGTATCGCCAGCGGGCATTTGTGGCCTATACGCCAACTGGGCCTTTGGCACCTAGGCGGGGCGGCCGCTGAATGATAATATTTGAACAGCGGTATCTTAGACGATGCGAAAAATATCTTTAAAACAGAGCGGAGTATCGCTGAAGCCCGGCTGGTTGAGCCGCGGGGCGTTGGCTTTTTTGTTCGTCTGCTGCGCCGCCGCCGATTCCTCCGCCATAGCCACCTCGACGGAAGCCGTGAAGACCGATATGAACGCTCTGGAGCTGATGTCCCAACAGATGGGCCACAGCACGAACAAATTCGTGCAGGATTATATGTACACAGGCAACGAGCGCAGCACCACGCTCGCCTTAAGGGCCGTGCCGGCCGTGCAGGCCGACCCGAAGGCCGCGCCGGTGCCTGTAGCCAAATTTACCGCCCAGGCCGCGGTGATCAAGCTCGATATAAAAGGAAGGGTGCCGCCCCTGGCAGCCTCCCTGGGAGTTCCCGGGCTGAGCGTAAAGCTGGGCCCCGCCCCCGCAGCGCCGAAGGCCGCGGAAACTGCGGCGAAGGCGAACTCCGCTAAAACCGAAAAGGCAGGCAAGAAGTCCATCTTTGAGAAGATAGGCAACTGGTTCTCGGACGCTTTCGCGGCCGTAAAGGGGTGGATCTCCGGGGCGCTGACCTGGGTGCGCGAGTCGCTGGTGGGCAGGAAACGGGCGCTCACCGCCGAAGAAACCGCGGAGATGCGCAAGGTGTTCGGCGACAATATCGATTATTCCAAGGTGAGGATAGTGGATGGCGATAAGTTGGGCCTATGGGGAAAGATCCTGACCAGCGGCGACGCGGCCGTCACCTGGGGCAATACCATTTACTTCCCGAAAGGCGCGGACGGCAAGTCGCAATATAATTTCAACACCAAGGCGTACTGGCTGGCGCACGAGATGACCCATGAATACCAGTACCAGAAGTACGGCTGGAGCTATGTGCCCAAGTCCGTCTGGGGGCAGCTGACCAAGGGCCAGTCCTTTTACGAATATCAGCTGGAGGGCGGGAAAGGTTTCCGCAAATATAACGTGGAACAGCAGGCGGAGCTGGTGGAGCATTATTACCAGATAAAGAGCGGCACCCGCACCGCCACGCCGGAAGAATTGGCCATCTATGAGCAGGTGATGAAAGACCAGGGATTATTTTAGGGCACTGAAGCTATGATGAAATTTAAACTGACGCTGGGAATACCGCTGCTGGCCGCCTGCCTGGGCCTGGCCGCCTGCAAAGGCCCGGTCCCCGTGGACGTGGTGCAAGACGGCGGCGAGGTTTACTTCGTGCTCGAAGCCCCGGAGGAGATCTCGTCCATACGCGTGCTGCCGCGCGCTCCGGCGGGCGGGCCCGCGCTGCTGTGGGAAACGCGCCACAACATGACCACCCCGCTCAAGGACAGGAAGTATCCCAGGCTGAAGCAGGTCCGGTACGGAGCTAAGCTGGCCGAATTCCCCGTCGTGACGGGGCCGCTGGAGCTGGCCCGGGACGTGGAGTACGTGGTGACGATAGAGCTGGGTGATAAATTCGCGCAGGAAACTTTCCTTATTGCCGGTGACGGCAAGCTGGTGATGCCCAGCCCGGCCTTCCAGCGCCAGCGGGGGAGGGTATACTCCGTGGTCGCCGGCAAGGACGGGAGCAGGGAGTTCGTCAGGAAATAGAGCGGTTTTTTCCGTTATATCTCAGGCCGCCGGGGAAGCCCGGCGGTTTTGTTTTGCTAGAATAAACGTGGTCGGGTAGAAAAATATGAAACAACTGAACACAACACTGCTCCTCGGCCTGGCACTGGCCGTGCTTTACGGGCCCGCTGCCGCCCAGGACTCCGCGGCCCCGGTGGATTGCGGGCGGAAATTCTGCAACTGGGAGCAGGCCGCCGATTACTGCAAAAGCAGGGGAGGCCGCCTGCCGACCAGGGCCGAGCTTCAGAAGATATGGAACTCCGAATGCGCCGCGCGCGCCGGCGCCAGGGGCTGCGCCAGGTGGTATTGGTCGTCCGAGGAAAAGGGCGGGGAGCGCAACTGGGCCGTGGATTTCGAGACCGGCGCCGAGCGCAGTTATCCCAAGGTCAGCGGCGGCGTGGTCCGCTGCGCTGCGCGGGCTACGGCGGCCGAGGTCCGGGCCGCCGCCGCCCCGAAGAAGAAGAAGGCGCCGGCGGCGAATAAAGCCCGCGCCGCCAATAATCCCTGCAGCAAAGGCCGCTGTACCTGGTACGAAGCGGCCGATTACTGCGGCGCCCTGGGCGGCCGGCTGTACACGATCAACGAGCTTAAGGATATCTACCTGGCCGAATGTACCGGCGCCAGGCGGACCAAAGCCTGTACCGGCTGGTACTGGTCCGAGAAGGGTGAGAACGACAACTATGCGTACGGCAAGTCCTTTTACGACGGCAATACTACCGGCAGTAAAAAGACCGAAAAGACCCTGTACGCCCGCTGCGCGCGCTGGTAGCCGGCATACGGCAAAAGCGCGAAAGAACCGCCGGAGGTCCGGCGGTTCTGTTTTGGGCCGGCGGCGGCGTTCCGGCGGGGCGATAAAAAACCGCCGGCCTTTTGAGGGGCCGGCGGTCTAAAACCGTTAAAGGATTTTGGTTACCACTTGTTGTCGCCGTAGCCGCCGCCGCCGCGTCCGCCGCGATCGCCGCCGCGTCCGCCGCGGTCGCCGCCGCCGGTGCGGGCTTCCATCGGGCGCGCTTCGTTAATGGTCAGCTTGCGGCCGCCGAAATCGGAGCCGTTCAGCTTTTCCATCGCCGCGACAGCTTCCGCGTCGTTCGGCATCTCAACGAAGCCGAAACCGCGGGACTGGCCGCTGAACTTGTCGGTGATCAGCTTGGCGCTGGTAACCGCACCGTAAGTGGCGAAAAGGGCGTTCATTTCCTCTTCGGTGGTCTTGAAGGGCAGTCCGCCCACATATATTCTCTTGCTCATTGTATTATTCTCCTGGCAACTTTAATTACCTGACTCAACTCTCTCTGCTCTATCTTTTCCTGAATGTTGCTTCGGTAGAATAGGCTTCAAAAACTTGAGTTCTGGTTTGACTACCCCTATAGTATGGCATTAATGCCATAGCCAGGTATATAGCCGCCAGGTTACAGGCCGGCGAAACGATGAAAAAGGGGGGCGATAAAAAACCGCCGGCCTTTTGAGGGGCCGGCGGTCTAAAACCGTTAAAGGATTTTGATTACCACTTGTTGCCGCCGCCGTAACCGCCGCGATCGCCACCGCGACCACCGCGATCACCACCGCGACCGCCGCCGCCGCCGGTGCGGGCTTCCATCGGGCGGGCTTCGTTAATGGTCAGCTTGCGGCCGCCGAAATCGGAGCCGTTCAGCTTTTCCATCGCGGTAACCGCTTCCGCGTCATTCGCCATCTCCACGAAGCCGAAGCCCCGGGACTGGCCGGATTCCCTGTCGGTGATCAGCTTGGCGCTGGAAACCGCACCGTAAGTGGCGAACAGGGTGTTCATTTCCGCTTCGGTCGTGCTGAAGGGCAGTCCGCCCACGTATATTCTCTTGCTCATTGTGTTATTCTCCTTGCAACTGTACCTGACTCAACTCTCTTTGCTCTATCTTTTCCTAATGTTGCTCGGTAGAATAGGCTTTAAAAACTTGAGTTCTGGTTTGACTACCCGTATAGTATGACATTAATCCGCAAAAAGGTACATAGGCATTAAGGGCCAATCTGTCTGGGTACTATGGCCCCCCGGGGAAACGGGCGGAAAACCGGGACCGGGGGCCCGGCAGGGCGTAGGCCAAATAACCAGGGGTCCTGGGCCTTTTGTTTCTTGTGGCGGTTTCCGGGCCGGTCTATAATATAAGTATAGATACTACAGGAGATACTGCGTGAAAAAACTGTTAATAGCTATTTTCCTTACCCTGCCCGCCGCGGCTTCGGCCGCCGACTGCGGTTTCCCTAAAGACCTCATGCGGGGGGCTTCGAATATCACTGATTGCGGCCAGTACCTGCGCTCCCTCTATATCAACAGCAAAGACCTGGGCGATTTCGCCGGGCTGGAAAAAGGCCGGAGCGGCCGCGTGTTCCTTGCCGGCGGCAGCCAGGTGGGCGCCATGCTGGGTTTCACCAAGTCCTGGCTGCACCGGCCTTCGACCGTGGTGCCGGGCGTGATGGAAAGTATAGACGCGTACGATTACGCCTTCCTGCTGGCCGGAGACAGGGCGGCCTTCGACAGTTGCGATTACCCGATGGCGCAGGACAGGCTTGCCTGCGTCCCCGGCGAATATCCTTCGGTAAGCTTTACCGCCAAGGGGCGCGTGGAGCGCGGCAATGAGCTGGCTATAAAATATTCCCCGCTGGCCGCTACGGTGCGGCAGTACGAGGGCTTCTATATAATGGAAGGCCGCCTTGACGGGCAGCTGTTTTACGGCTACTTCTGGAATTAGAGCGAACGGGCGCCAGCCAGCACAAAACCGCCGGGGGAGCCCGGCGGTTTTATTTCTGCCGGGGCGGGTTCCGGGGAATTGCCCGTGTTCCGGCTCAGGGTTTTGCGCCGTCCGTGCCGGGCGGGGAGAAGAATGAAAAAGTCTCCTCTACGGCTTTTTCCCCGAAGACGTCGGTAAGGTCGCCGAAATTAAGCCCGCCGAATTCGCCGCCGTTGAATTCGATAGTGGCGCAGGTCCTGTTGAGCTGCTCCGGCTCCAGGCCTTTCCAGAGCTCGCCCAGCGTGACGCCGCCCGCGGCCTGCGGCGCGCCGGCGGCAGGTTTCCCCGCAAAAAAGCCGTACAGTTCCTCGGCGCGTTTCTCGCCGAAAACTTCCTTTATATCGCCCATGTAGGCGCCGGTGAGAACGCCGCGCTTGAACCGCAGGCTGGAGCAGAACCGGCTGAACTGGGCGCCGGTGAGGCCCCTGAGATAGCTGCCCAGCACGGGGCGCTGGAGCCTGCGGCGCGTTTCGGGTTTGCCGCTTTTCAATTCTTTCTTTCCCGGGCGGCCGCGCAATTTCATTTTGGGGAACAGGCGCGCCAGGCCTTTGTAAATACCGCGGAAACTGTCTTCATCCGACCAGCCGCGGGCGGTGTGCAGGATCCTGCCGTCCCTGATAAAATAAAAAGTCGGGGAAAAAGAGAAGTCAACGCCGGGCCAGTCCCCGGCCGAGACCGTCACCCGGTATTGCAGCCTGTGCGCCTTATTCCAGCTTCCCAGCGAAGGGAGATCCATTTTGGAGACCAGCGGCAGCGAATATTTCTCGAAGACGGGGGCTAGCTCGGGGTCCTTTTCGATAGCCGCCAGCGCCATATCAGCGAAATGGCAGCCCGGGCGCGCGGCCACTACAATGCGGGGCCCGCCCTTTTTGATCTTTATTATTTCCAGCGCGGCCCCTCCGTCTTTGACGGAATAGACGGCCAGCTCGCCGGGTTTTGTCTTAAGGCTGCCGGTTATGGGCGGGACCTGCTGCAGCTCGAAAGCAGGGTACAGTTCTTTCAGGGCGGAGGCTTTTTCAAAAAGCCTGGCGTCGAGCAGGCCCTTGTGCAGGTACTGCGCCCTGTTCTCGTTGGCCAGGCCGCGGTTGCCGAGCTCGGCCAGTATTTCCGATTGCGCCGCCAGGCTGTCCTGTTCAGGTGTATAGAAGGAATAGTTGGCGGCCAGGCTGTAGGCGTTCTTCAGCGCCCTGTCGTCATAGGCGACAAGCTTCGCGGCGGCGAAGGCGCCTTCTTTCAGGAGCGTTCTGAACCCGGAGTGGGCCAGCCGTTTTTCTTCTTCGGCCCAGCCGCCTCCGGCGTCCGCGAGGCGGAGCAGCGCCAGCGCGCTTTCCACGCGCGCCGGCGCGGACAGCAGGCCCGCCTTTTCAAGGCAGCCGCCGAACCCGGCGGCGCTCTGCGCGCCGCTCCAGCCTTTCAGGTCGCAGACCGGGGTTTCATCGTCGTAGAAGAAGATGCGCGGCTCCGCCGTAAGGGCCAGTTCAGGCCAGTCCTGTACGGAGTACATCACGAAATATTCGTAAGGGCTGTCCTTGTTCCACGCGGCGGCGGCGGCCAGGCTGCCGGCGGGGGTTATGAAGAAGCCCCGGGCCAGGAGCGCGGTCTTTGCCGTATCGTCTTTGGAAAGGTCGCCCAGCGCCTGGATGGAGAAAGCGCCGCCCGGCTCCCCGTAGAAAACTATTCTGGTCCCGGACAGGTCCAGGGCCGGCTTGCCCTCGGGGCGCCCTTCGGCGTCGATCAGCTGGTACCTGCGCCGCGCGTCTTCGGCTCCCGCCAGCGGGCAGGTAAAAGCCAGCAGCAGCGCCGCGGCCGCTAATTGTGTTCGCTTCATGATGTCCCCCGGCCTGCCGCCGTTTATTTGCGCTTAAGAACTACGTACCCGCCGCTGCCGAAGGCCGGGGTCTTTACCAGCATGGCGGCGAAGACCCGGGCGTCGGCGGCCCAGTACGGTTCGTACCATTGCCTGTCCACGTCCATGATCAGCACCCTTTTGGCCGCCGCATTATATGCACCTACCGGGGAAACGTGGGCGAAAGGTCCGCCGGGGGCGCCGGTCACCGCGTCCTGCGCGAAGTGCAGCAGCATGATGTCGTCCGCGCCGCGCTCGTTGGCGGCCAGGGCCTTGCGGAAATCTTCCAGCGCCCGCGCGCTCTGCTCCGCGACCGTGGTCACGCTTACCTGCCAGCCAGCGGCGCCGCCGGCGGCCAGGGCTTCGCGCGCGGCCTGGCCCAGCTGGGCCAGCGTGACGCCGTGCCTGCCGGCCGAGCCGCCTTCCGAAACGAGGCCCTTCCAGTCGAACCCCTTGACCTTCTCGGGCAGGGTCTGCTGTAAAAGGTTCTCGTCCGAGTCCCCGCGGGCGCGGCGGGCGTTAATGAGAGCGTTGAGGGCCATGGTGACCGAGGCGGCCGAACAGGCTGCGCCGTTGTACTGCGGCACATAGAAAGAGGAAAGCGCCCAGTAGTCCGGGGCCGGGTTCGCCGGCTTCCTGAAGTAGGCGTTGTCCGACGAAAGCGGGACCGCGGCGGCGCCGTCCAGCGGGGAATACTTAGGGGTTGCCGCGGCCGCGTCGGCGGCGGCCAGCAGCAGGACGAGGAATAGTCTCATAACGGGTGGGAGGTTTGAGCTTTGAAAGTTTACGGAGGGGCGGCGTGAACGGCCCGCCCGGGGAAACAGTCGAGCCGCCTAGGCCGGCTGTTTTAACTTGGTCTGAAGGGCCCGCAGGGCTTTCAGGAAGCGGCGCTCCGCCGTTACCATGTCCTTGACGGCCGCCTTGAATTCCGGCTTCTTAAGTTCTTTTATCAGGTTGTTGTAAAGCGCGACGCAGGTCAAGGCGCGGGCGATATGCGCGCGCAGGGAGGCCGCGAGCGAACGCGGGGTCTCGGTATCGCGCTGGCGGAAACCGGTGCCTTCCTTGGAAATGGTGCGCAGCATCTTAAGCCGCTCCCTTTTCTCGCCGGCCAGGCTCAGGTAAAGGCCGCGTATCTCGGGGCCGTGCTCCGGTTCTTTATCGTAGATATCGGCCTCGATCTCGTAAACGGAAATGTCTTCCATCTCTCCATAGATGAGGACCCGCAGTAGTTCTTTCAGTTTCATACCTACATTCTAGCACTTCAGGCCCGGGCTGGGCTTGCCCGGGGTTTACGGCAGCGGCCTCCGGAGGATTCCGGGCCTAGCTGCGTCTAGGCCTATTACTCTCCCTTACCAGGGCATAAGTGCTCATACGCGGCGGCCCGCGTTCCATTAGAATATAAAGGTAGGGCTTGGCATCTTTGACGGCTTCGGTATTCTGAACGAATGACTAAAACAATAACCCTGTTCGCCGCGGCTGTCTCTCTTTCGGTACTCGCCGTCCCCGCCGGAGCGCAGGGCGCGCTTGAGCAGGCGCGGGTCTCGGCCCCGGCAATAGAATTTTCCGTCCCCGCGCCCGCGGCCGAGCTGACGGCGGCGCCGGGTCCGTCGCGGGAAGAGGCCCTGAAGAAACTGCAGCTCTTCGCTTATCAGAAATCGGACGTGCTTTCCGTCAAAAGAAATACTCCTTCATCCCGTAAAGAATATTCCAAAGAGACCATCGAGCTCCGCCTCAACGACCCGCTGCGGCAGCTGGGCGAATTCACGCAGAAATACGTGTACTACAGGACGAAGGAGCCGGGGCCGCGCCCGGCCGTAGTAGTGTTCGCTCCTTTCAGCGGCAGCAAGACCATAGACGCCTGGGCCGCCGTCCATTTCGCGAAAAGGGGCTACAACGCCGTGGTCATCGTCCCGCACGAATCGCTCGCCGATAAAACCCGGCCGCTCGACAGGACCGACGACCTCCTGATAAGGGAGATGATCTCGGCCAAGATGCTCATCGACCTGCTGGAGACCTTCCCTGAAGTGGACGCGCAGAGGATCTACGCCAACGGCATAAGCATGGGAGGGATCAGGACCGCCCTCGCTTTCGGAGTGGAGCCGAGGATCAAAAAGGCCGTGGAGATAGTGGGCGGGGGCGACCTGCCCGGCATTATCGCCGACACGCATTTTAAGCTGCTTAAAGGCGTGAGGGACGCCCGGATGGCGATAGAGGGAATAAAGACCATCGCCGCTTTCAGGCTCTACATGAAGAAAGCGATGACCGTCGACCCGCTCGATTTCGCGAGCCTCAGGGATCCCGAAGACCTCATGGTGGTCATGGGCGAGGGGGACAGGTTCGTCCCCGACGCCTACCAGCAGAAACTTTACGACGCCTTCTCCAGGCCCGCCGAGGGAAGATATCCCGCCCTGCTCCGCTCGGGCAAAGGGCACCTGGTCACGGCCATAGAGATAGGCAAGTACGTGGACGAGGCCGTGGAGTTCTTCGGGCGTTAGGCCAGCGCAGCAGGCGAAAACACCCCGGCAGGGTTCGCCGGGGTGTTCTATTTTTTTTATATCATAGACAGGTCGGCTTGCGGGCCCAAAAAGGATACAGGAGTTTATGACCAAACACCGCGTTATTTTTGCTTTCTTGTTTCTGTTAGCCGCCATGCCTGGCGGGCGGGCGCTGGCGCTGGAAAGAGCGGAGGTGCCCGAGAAGTACAAATGGAATACCGCCGACCTGTACGCGGACGACGCGGCCTGGGAAAAGAAAAAAGAAGAAGTCGCCGCGGCCATCCCCCGGCTGGCCGCCTACCAGGGGAAACTGGGGCTTTCCGCCGGGGGGCTTTACGCCGCCCTCGAGGACCTCATGGCGCTGTTCCAGGACCTGAACCGGCTGCAGGTTTATGCCGGTATGCGCAGCGACGAGGATACGCGCGTGGGCCGCGCGCGGCAGATGAACCAGGCCGCCTCGGACCTGGGCACGAAAGTCTATTCGGCAACGGCTTACCTGGACCCTGAGATAATCGCCATCGGGAAAGAAAAGATGGCCGGGTTTCTTCTGGCGGAACCGCGCCTGAAGCCGTACGTCCCCTGGCTGGCCAATATCCTGCGCTGGGCGCCCCATACGCTGAGCGCGGCCGAAGAAAAAATAGCGGCCCAGGCGGGGCTGATGGCCGGGGCGCCCGAAAACGCCCACTCCGCTTTCACCAACGCCGATCTGCCCTATCCCACGGTAAAACTTTCCAGCGGAAAGGAAGTGAGGCTGGACGCGCAGGCCTATACGCAATACCGGGCCGCGCCCGACGCCGGCGACCGGAAAAAGGTCTTCCGGGCTTTCTGGTCCAAATACAGCGAATTCGAGACCACCCTGGGCACCACGCTCAATGCCCTGGTCAACACGCATATCTTCTACCGCGACGTGCATAAGTTCGACAGCTGCCTGGAAGCCTCGCTGTTCGGTTCCAATATCCCCGTGGCCGTTTACAGGCAGCTGGTAGCCGACGTGAACGAGAACCTCCCCACGCTGCACCGCTATCTCAAGCTGCGCCAGCGCATCCTCGGCCTTGAAAAGATAGGCTACGAGGACCTGTACTCGCCGCTGGTTAAAGAGGCCGAGCTGTCCTATACGCCCGAGGAGGCCAGGGACCTGGTGCTGAAAGCCGCGGCCCCGCTGGGCCCGCAGTACACGGCGGACCTTAAAAGGAGCTTCGACGAACGCTGGGTGGATTTCATGCCCACCACCGGGAAAAAGCCGGGGGCCTACAGCACCGGGGTGTACGCCGTGCACCCCTACCAGCTGCAGAATTTCACCGGCATTTACGAAGAGGTCTCTACACTGGCGCACGAGTCCGGGCATTCCATGCATTCGCTCCTGTCGGCCCGCCACCAGCCCTACATCACCAGCGATTACAAGACCTTCGTGGCAGAGGTGGCCTCCACGCTCAACGAGGACCTGCTGTTCCGCTACCTGCTGTCGCGCACCAGCGACAAGGCCGTTAAGCTTTCGCTGCTGGGGACGAGGCTGGACGGCCTGCGCCTGAACCTGTTCCGGCAGACGCTGTTCGCGGAATTCGAGCTGCGCATGCACGAGCTGGCGGAAGCCGGCGAGCCGCTGACCGGGGAAAAGCTCACCGGCCTTTACCGCGGCCTGCTCAAAAAATATTACGGCGACGCCGAAGGCGTGTGCGCGGTGGACGACCTGTACGGCATAGAGTGGGCGTATATCCCGCATTTTTACAGCGGCTTCTACGTTTACCAGTACGCCACCAGCGCCATGGCCGCCTCCCTCCTGGCGGACCGCATCCTGGCGGAGAACGCGGCCGGGCCGGCGACGGACCGGCGCGACGCCTATCTTAAACTGCTTTCGTCCGGTTCCGCGAAAGAGCCGATAGACCTCCTGAAGGACGTGGGCGTGGACATGACCACGTCGGAACCGTTCAAAGCGGCGATGAAGGAAATGAACACGATAATGGACGAAATGGAAAAGCTGCTGTAAGTTCAAGGGATGGAACGATGCTGACCTTTCTGCTTTGGCTGATACTCCTGGCGCTTTGCTGGCCGCTGGCGCTGCTGGCCCTGCTGCTTTATCCCGTAGTCTGGGTGCTGCTGCTGCCGCTGCGCCTGTTCGGTATAGCCGTGGGCGGCGTTTTTTCGCTGTTGGGGGCCGTGATCATGCTGCCCGCGCGGATAGTGCGCCGCCTCGGCCGGGGGCCCGCCGCCCGGGCGGAGTAAAGACCGGATCCCCGCCGGCGCGCCCGCGCCTGGCCCGGCTTCACGGAAGATTTGGTATTATTGCTGGCGGCAGGACCAAAGCGGTCGGGAGGAACGATGAGATACTGGGCGCATATAAACAACGAAGTCTGCGGTCCTTTTGAAAAAGAAAAACTGCCCGGGCTTGCCAAGTTCGGCCCCGACTCTTTCATCTGCCCGGAAACCGCCGATGGGGGGCAGACCGCCGCCTGGAAACCGGCGTCGGCTTTTCCCGAAGTGCTGGCCGCCCTGAGCCCGGCTCCCTCGCCCCTGCCGCCCCGCCAGGCCGCGGAAGCCACCCTTGGCATGACCATGAGAGGGACGATCATCGAACTGACGCAGCCCAAAGAGCAGGCCGCGCCGCCGCCTAAACCGCTGCCGGCGGCGGTCATACCCATGAAGCCCGCCGGGGAGGCTGCCGCGCGGCGGGACTCCGGCCAGCAGGCGGAGCCTCTCGATAGAAAATTTGAACAGATGAACGTCCTGCTTGCCTCGATAGCGGAGAGCCAGGCCCGGCTGCTGGGTAAGGTAGACGGCCTGGAGAGAGCCATGGCCGAGATGAAGACGCTGCTGCTGCCCAAGCCCCCGCAGGCTAAGTAGGCGGCCGCCGCGGACAGGAGAAAATATGGAACGGAACAAAACAATGAAGAAAGGCGCCGCTAAGATCGCGATACTCGGGGCCGGCAATATCGGCTCGGCCATCGCCAGGGGTTTGGCCGCTTCGGGCGGCTTCCGGCCGGAGGAGATAGTTCTTACCCGCCGCCGCCCCGAACTGCTGGAAAGCCTGCGGGGGGAAAAGTTCGGTATCGGCCTCGATAACCGCGCCGCGGTAAAAAGCGCGGAGATAATAATACTGGCCGTGGGGCCGCAGCAGGTGGAAGCCCTGGCGCGCGAGATCGCCCCCGCGCTGGACGCCAGGCGCCACCTGGTCATCTCCATAGTTTCGGGCGTGAGCACGGCGCAGCTGGCGGGCTGGCTGAAAAAAAAGGTCTGCCTGGTCAGGGCCATGACCAACACGGCCATAGCGATACGCGAAGCCATGACCTGTCTCTGCGCGGCCCCGGAACACCGCGCCGGGCTGGACCGGGCGAAGGCCATCTTCGACGCGCTCGGCAAAGCGCTGGTCATTAACGAGGAGCTGATGCTGCCCGCCACCGCGCTGACGGGCTGCGGCATAGCTTTTTTCCTGCGCGCCATCCGCGCGGCCTCGCAGGGCGGCACGCAGATAGGCTTTCATTCCGAAGAGGCGCTGATAATGGCCGCCCAGACCGCCAAGGGAGCGGCCTCGCTGCTGCTGGGCCGGCAGGGCCACCCGGAGAGCGAAATAGACAAGGTCACCACCCCGCGCGGCTGCACGATAGAAGGCCTTAACGAGATGGAACATCACGGCTTCAGCTCGGCGATGATAACGGGAATAGTTACTTCCAACGAGAAAGCCGCAAAGCTCTTCAAGCGCGAGTAGGGCCCCGGGGCCGGGAAGAGGTTCTTGTGCCCCGGCTGTCAGTCGCCGCTATTCTTTGTTCCCGCCTTATCGGAAGAACCGGCATTATCGCGTTTTTCCGCTTCTGTCTTGTTGGCGTTCTTCAGGGCCTTGATGGCGGCCTTGTGTTCGGCTTTCCTGGCTTTCACCGCTTTATCTATCTCCGCATTGGGTCTGCTCTTCAGGCTTTCCCTGAGCGCCTTGAGCTCGTCTGTCTGTATCGCCGTTAGCTCGGAAACCGTAACAGCGGCCTTGCTTGCGGGGCGCGGCGCCGCGCCCGACGAGGGCTCCGTGGAAATAGGGGCATGGAACGGCCGGAAAGGGGGTGACATGCTATCCGTACTTATGTAGATAGCCGGGCGCGGAGTGTTGGCCGGCCGGAAAAAATCGGCCCCGGTAGACGTTGTCACGGACAGTACGGGCTTAGTCCCGGACATGGGCTGGGGCACTACGGTGCTCGTCGACATGGGCTGGGGAATAACGGTATTTGTCGACATCGGCTGAGGCTCCACGGTGTTCGCCGACATCGGCTGGGGCTGGCTGCGCGGGTCCGGCGCGTTCTGCGCGAAGGCCGCCTGCGCAAGCAGGGGCGATAACAATACTGCCAGGATAGTTTTCATTTACTCCTCCTAAAAGACTGATAATAACCAGTATAGCCGCTGCCGGGGTTTGGAACTATTAGTAATTCTGCCCGGCCTGTTCGGTAGTATTACTGTGCGCCGCAAGGCTAAAAGCCGGGAAAGCGGGGGAGCCTTTTTGTAAAATATATTTTCACCGCGCCCGCGACAGGCAGGGGGATAAAGAAAAAATGAAGGAATATTCCGACTTCAAAATGCACACGGCGGAGCACCTGCTGAACCAGACTATGGTGCGCCTGTTCGGCTGCGGCCGGGCTTTCAGCTCCCACATCGAGAAAAAGAAATCCAAGTGCGACTACAGGTTCACGCGCGGCCTGACCCCGGAGGAGACGGCTGAGTTGGAGAAGCGGGTGAACGAGGCGGTCAGGGCCGACCTGCCGGTTAAAGAAGATTTCGTTTCGAAGGAGGAGGCCGCGGGGAAGTACGACCTCGGCCGCCTGCCGGAGGGGACCGGCGACAGGCTGCGCGTGGTCGTCATCGGCGATTACGACGCCTGCCCGTGCATCGGCCCGCATGTGAAGTCCACCGCCGAGATAGGCGGCTTCAAAATAGTCTCCAGCAGTTTCGAGAACGGCGTGCTGCGCGTCAGGTTCAAACTATATGCAGGGGACGCTGATGACTAAATGACTTGTTGTTAACAATCCTGTTTTTGGAAGTTGATAAATAGTCATTTAGTCATCAGCGTCCCCTGTCATATTCCAGCGGGGATGGCGAGGCCGCGGGTTTCGCAGAAGGCGCGCAGGTCGGGGGGCAGCGGGGCGGAGAACACGCGGTCTAACCCGCCTTTCGTGAGGTCTATCTCCGCGCAGTGCAGGGCCTGCCGGGGGAGCAGCAGTTTTTCAGCCAGGGCGGCGGTCCAGCCGCCGTCGATGAAATCCAGGAAACACCGTTCGTCGGGGCCGTAGAGCTTGTCGCCTACCAGGCAGCGGCCGAGCCATTGCGCGTGGGCCCGTATCTGGTGCTTGCGGCCGGTCTCCGTAACCACGCGGGCCAGCGTAAAGCCGCCGCCCCGGGAAAGCGGCGTGAAATGGGTGACCGCCGCGTGCCCGGCCGGGTTCACCGCCGTTTTCGCGACGATGACGCTTTTTTCGTCGGCCCCCAGGGGCTGGTCGACGGTGGCCGGTTCCGAAAATTCCCCGGTCAGTATGGCCAGGTAAGTCTTGCCCGACTTGCGCGTCCGTACCGCCCGCTGCAGGTGCCCCGCTACCTCCGGAGTTTTGGCGAACAATACCACCCCGCTGGTCTCGCGGTCCAGGCGGAACACCAGGTGCGCGGCGTCCAGTCCCAGGTGCGCCCGCACCGCGCCCGCCAGGCTCGACCAGGGGCCGGCCTTGGACGGGTGGCAGACCACGTCCCCCGGCTTGTTCACTACGAAGACCTCGTCGTCGTCGTACAGCACCCAGCTGTCGAGCTCGGCGGGCGTTATCATCCGGACGGGGCGGCGGGGGACAGGTGCGCGGCCGTCGCCGGCCACGGGTCTTTCTGTAAGCATAACGTTAATTATAGGAAATAGGGAACGCCGCGCCCGGGACGTCTCCGGGATTTTATAAAACCCCTTTCTTATGATATTATAGCGGTAGGGGAACGGTTTACTGATAAGGGAGACGCTTTACGCAGAATATTCGCCGCAAGATACTTCTGGTCGACGATAACGCGGACCTGCGCGCCGATTTCGGCCTGTGGTTCCCGGAATTCGACGTTACCGCCGCCGCCAGCGCCGCGGAGGCGCTGGCCCTGCTTGCCAAGCCCAATGAACTGGAGCTGGTGATCCTCGACGTGCAGCTGCCCGACATGGACGGCATCACCGCCCTTGGGAAGATAAAGGCTATGGCGCCGGAAAAAAGGGTCATAATAATGACCGGCTTCAGCACCAAGGACGTGGCCATCCACGCCCTGACCGCGCGCGCCGACAATTATATCGAGAAGCCGTTCGAGCTGCAGGCCATGCGGGCGGCCATCGAAAAGGAACTGAGCTTCAACCGCACCTGCCCGGCCTGCAGCGCTACCGACAGCGACGGGAAGGTGGCGCACGCCCGCCGCTTCCTGGAAGCCAACGCCCTTGGGAAGGTTACGCTCGAGGACGCGGCCAAGGCGGTTTTTCTCGCTCCTAAATACCTGAGCAGGTTGTTCCGCCAGAAGACAGGCATGAGCTTCAGCCAGTACAAGCTTAAGATAAAGATGGACCTTGCCCGGCGCCTGCTGGTTTCCTCCGGCGATTCGATAAAACAGATCTCGCTGAAGCTGGGCTATGCCAACGCCGTTTCCTTCATCCGCCAGTTCGAGAATATTGTGAAGACCAGGCCTTCCTCCTACCGCAGCCGCGGCCGGAAGCGCTCCTGACGCCGGGCGCGGCGCCTTACCCGAACAACGAAGTGGAATAAAGTCAATTCAAGGGAGAACCGGACAATTGTCCGGCCGGCCTTGCGGCTATATACTATACCCGTTGGAAGAAAGATCGTGAAATTTCGGGCGGGCGGTCTTCTTATGGAAAACACAAGGGCGGATAGAACGGCGGCGGGCGCTTCCGCCGTGCATGCTGCGGCTGCTTCCCCCAGGACGGGACAGAACCTCCCGATCTATATCGCTACCGTGCTGGTAGTGGATGACAATAAAGATTATCGCGAACTGGTCAGGCATCTGCTCGAGGTAAAGCATTTCAAGGTACTGGAAGCTGGCAACGGCATAGAGGCGCTGGCCCTGCTGAAGGTGGGCGCCCCCGACCTGGTGCTGGTGGATTTCAACATGCCCAAGATGAACGGGTATGAGTTGATACAGGAGATACGCAGTAATTATGATACGCGCAAGCTGCGCATAATAATGTTCACCGGCGCCACCAACCGGCAGCACCTGCGCACGCTGAACATGGATATTTCCGATTTCCTTGAAAAGCCGGTGCCGAACGCCATCCTGCTGGCCAGCATAAACCGCGTCCTCGGGTTAACGGCGCCCCAGCTTAAGCCGGCCCCGAAGCCGCAGCCTAAACCCGAGCCGAAGCCGGAACTAAAGCCGGAGGCCCAGCCTTCGGCCGAACCTTACTTCCCGGAACCGGTACCGCCCAACCTTAGTATAGAGAGATTCAACGAACCTGTTCCCGCCGGGCCTGTCCCGCCTCCCGCCCCTGTGTCGCTGCCGCCGCAGGCGGCAGTATCGATGCCGGTGCCGGAGCCTGAACCGGAGCCTGAACCCCAGCCCGAACCCCAGCCGGAACCCCAGCCGGAACTGCCTCCCGCTGAAGAGGAGGTCCCGGAGATAGAGGAGCTGGTGGCCGAGAACGACGACGAGCTGAAGGTACTGGAGAGCGAGGACAGCAAGGAAGACGTGAAGGCCGCGACCGGGCTGGAGAACCTGGAGGCGGATTCCCCTCTTATCCACCGCGTCAACAAGATCCTGATGGCGGCTGTGGATATGCATGCTTCAGATATACACATAGAACCGCAGGAAACCAGGGTGATGGTAAGGGTGCGCGTGGACGGCGTGCTGCACCAGCTTACCACGCTGCCTATCTCCATCCACGCCCGCCTTACCGCCCGCATCAAGATCATGTGCAGCCTAAATATAACCGAAAGGCGCCTGCCCCAGGACGGGCAGTTCCGGGTGCAGATGCGCGGCAACCGCATAGAGTTCCGCGTAAGCACGCTGCCCTGCATAAAAGGCGAAAAAATAGTGATGCGCATACTTGGCCAGAGCAAACTTAACGCCACGCTTACCCAGCTGGACCTGGCGCCGCGGGAGCTTAAAGCCGTGGAGGGCGCGCTCAAGAGCCCCAATGGCCTGATCCTGGTCACCGGGCCCACGGGCAGCGGCAAAACCACCACCCTTTATACCATGATAAACGTCCTCAATAAGCCGGACGTGAACATAATGACGGCCGAAGACCCCGTGGAGTACGAGGTGCCCAACGTTAACCAGGTAAAGATACTTTCCGGAGTGGGACTTACTTTCGAGGCGACGCTGCGGGCCTTCCTGCGCCAGGACCCGGATATAATGCTGGTCGGCGAGATCCGCGACCTGGAGACGGCGGAGATCTCCATAAAGGCCTCCATCACCGGCCACCTGGTGTTCTCCACGCTGCACACTAACAGCGCCCCGGCCACCATAGTGCGCCTGACGCATATGGGCGTGGCCCCTTACCTGGTGGCGGCCAGCGTCAAACTCGTTATCGCGCAGCGGCTGGTGCGCAAGCTCTGCAGCCACTGCAAAACCCCCGGGCACCTCTCGGAAGAAGAAAAACGCTTTCTGACCGACGAGGAGATAGGCCGGCTGGGCCAGGTTTACCACGCCGTCGGCTGTCCGCATTGCCACGGCGGCGGCTACGCGGGCCGCAAGCCGGTTTTCGAGGTGATGCCGATACAGACTTCGGCCATGCGCCAGCTTATAACCTCCAACTACAATGTGGACATGCTGTCCGAACTGGCCGTTAGCGAGGGGATGGTCCCGCTGCGCAAGGCCGTGCTGGAAACCGTCCGCCACGGGATAACGTCGATGCAGGAAGCGATGAAGATAATGATGGGGTGAAGTATATGGAACCTCTGGACGATGAAAATGCGATAGAAGCCCCTGTCATCATGGGGACCGACGGACATCAGCTCTCCCGCCAGGAGATCTGCTCGGCTTTCCTCGGGATCTTCTCCAAGTCCATTAAAATGGTGGCCTTGTACCGGCTCAGCCATCCCATGGTCATTGAATCCCTGACCAGGCTGATAGTGATGCTGGAGGGTGTGTTCTCTTCCCAGAAAGGTGCGCCGCTCGTCCTGAACTTCGACCTGGAGCACTGGAGGCTGAACGATACGGAGGTGCCCATAGAATCTGCGGAGGCGCAGCATCTCCTCTCAACCTTTAAAGCCCACAACGTGCACGGGGTAGCTTTTGTGGGAGAGGTGAAGTCTTTCGAATTGGGCGCACTGTGCGAGTTCTTCGCCACCACGCAGAAGAATCCTCCCGAAGGCTTCTTTAACGAATTCCTCCAGGGGCGCGGGGTAAAGAGCATCCGCTGCGCCGCGGCGCATCGCGCCGCGGAAAACCGCTATGTGGAGTTCGGGGAAGAGGCCGGCGCGCCGCAGCGCCGCCAGCAGGCCCCGGTCAGAAAGGCCGTCCCCCCGGTTCCCCGGAAACCTGCTCCTGCGCCGGAAAGAGAAGAATATCCCGCCAGCCCGGAAGAGGCCGCCGAGCAGGAGATAGACGAGGATTATATACGCCAGGCGAGGCAGACCGTCCGCGACAATGCGGCCGCCAGGGCGAAAGAGGACCTTCCCGCGCCCCGCAGGACGGCGCGTCCCGCGCCCGCCCCTGCGCCGGAAAGTGAAGAATTATTTGCGGCGCCCGAACCAGAGCCCGAGCCGGAGATAGACCCGGAGGACCTGCGCCAGGCGCAATTCGAGGCCCGGGCCCGCGCGGCCGCGGTTAAGCCCGCGCCGACGCCGGCTGCCCGTCAGCCCGCCCGCGCCGAACCCGTACACGAATTAGACCGGGAAGATTATTTCACCGGGAATGAAGCCGAGCCGGAGATAGATGAAGAGTATGTGCTGCACGCGCAAACAAAAGCCCGCGCCGCCGCAAAGAGGCCCGCTCCCGGGCCGGAGAAGGAAGAATATAGCGCTGCGCCCGAAGCGGAGCTGGAGCCGGAGATAGACCCGGAGGACCTGCGCCAGGCGCAGTTCGAAGCCCGCGCCCGCGCCGCCGCAGCAACAGCTGAGCCCGAGGCCGCTCCTTCCCCTGGCGATCAGGTTGATGTCGATCCTCCGGTGGAGGAGAGGGAATGTTTCCCCGAGCCTGAAGCCGCTTCCGCGCCGGAGAAAGAGGCTGAGGAGGCGCGGTCGGCCTCTCCGGCGTCCCGGGAACAGCCAAACGCGGAGAAAACGGCCGCCGCTCCCGCTTCTTTCGCGGCCGCGGAATCTTTCCTCTCTTCGGTTATGGACGAACAGTTCACCGATCTGCAGAACGGGAATTTAAAGGCAGCGCCTGCTCCGGCCCGGCGGCCGGCGGAGGCGGGCGGCGTTACGCAAGCGAAAACAGGAGAAAAGAAGAAAACAGGGGAGGTTCCCGCTGTAAAATACGAAGCAAAGGGCGAGACTCCTGATTCCGCCGTCGCTGACATGGGCCATGCAGCCGCCCTTCATGGCCCGGGCTCAGCGGCGGCGGTCGGATCTGGTACGGGAACGGGCGGCGGTACAGGCACCGGCAGTGGTACGGGTTCCGGGGGTGGCGCGGGCAGCGGCAGCGGGGCAGGTTCCGGAGGGGGCACCGGCAGTGGTACGGGTTCCGGGGGGGGCACGGGCAGCGGATCCGGCGACGGAGCCGGCGGCGGAGGTGGCGCGGGCGTTCCGGCGTCGCTTAGAGGGAGCAGTTTCGGTCCCTTGGTGGCCAAGCTGGTGGATACTATCAGCAAGGACCCGGACCCTGTGCGGGTCAGCGCGTATAAGGAAGCCCTGACCCTGGTGCGCGACGCCATGGAAAAGCAGGTAGCCGAGACCAGGAAAACCCTCTCCGAGGTGGCCGAGGCCACGAACAAGCTGATAGCGGAAAAGGAAAGCATCCTTAACACGCGGTCGCGCACGGAAAGGGTCCTCAATACGGTGGCGGACGGCAAGGTCATCGTCGACAAGGAAGGCCGCATCCTGATGATGAACCGCGCGGCCGAAGAGATAGCCGGGAAAAAGTTCCGCGACGTGGTGGGTCACCACATAAGCGAAAATCTCAAACCCGGCGAGCATTTTCTTACCCTTTCGGGGGACATGGATATCCCGAAGGGAGGCAAGATCACCGGGCAGGTGAACGTTACGGGAGATAAAGCGGTGGAGCGGGCGATGCGGCGCTCCATGGCCCTGCTGGAAGACGACGAGGGCCGCGTGGTAGGCGCCTACAGCACCCTGCCCGACGTGGCCAAGTACAAGGAAACCCAGCGCCTGCAGGAGGAGTTCCTTTCCCGGATAACCCACGACCTGCAGTCCCCGCTCTCGTCCATAACCTCGGCCCTGGAGATGCTCACCGAGAGCGCCGCGCCCAGGCTGGACAGCACGGAGAATACCTTCCTGGATATCAGCATCCGCAACAGCCGCCGCCTGGTGCAGATGATACGCGGCATACTCGATTTTTCAAAGCTGCAGTCCGGCAAAATGGACGTGACGATAAAGCCCTGCTCCCTTTCCGCCATCATCACCGAGGCCGGGGAAGGCCTTGTCCCCTGGGCCAGGTCAAAAGAGATCACGCTCGTTATCAAGCCGCCGACGGAAGACATGAAGGTGCTGGCGGACCATGCCAGGATGGTGCAGGTGCTTACCAACCTCCTGTCGAACGCGCTGAAATCCACGCCGAAAGGCGGCAAGGTCACGGTGGCCACCAGCCTGCTGCCCGGGGACCCGTCCAAAGTGATAGTGGGGGTAAAGGATACCGGCCACGGCATGTCGAAGGAGGACCTGGGCAAGATCTTCGAGAAATTCGTGCAGATAAAGTCCCAGGAGCCGCGCGAAGGCGTGGGGCTGGGCCTGAACATCGTGCACGAGTTCATCAGGCTTCATTCGGGCAAGATCTGGGCGCGCAGCGAGCAGGGCAAGGGCGCCACTTTCTACTTCACGCTGCCGCTCGCCCTGGCCGAGGTGGCCGCCGGCGTGGAGGCCTGAGCCCGGCCGGTGGCCGGTCCTATTTCCGCGACAGCTTCGCGCTGAGCCTGATCCCGACGTAGAACATGGAATAGACGATCCCCGGCATGGACGCGGTGTATTTCCGCGCCAGCGTTTCCCCGCCGCCGCCGGAGTCGCCGATGGACAAAGCTATGTCCAGCGGGGTGATGAGGACGAATTTCATGGCGGCGACGAGATAGGCGATATTCTCGGCCAGGGCGGACGCGTCGGCGTAAGGAAGCCTGAAATATAGCGCCGCTCCTATGCCGCCTTCTACCGTGTAGAAAAGGGCCTTCCACCAGGCGCCGGGGCCGACCACCAGCCCCGCCCTGAAATCCGGCCAGAGGAAGGTTTCGAGCAGGAACCACAGCGGCGCCAGGTAGTAGAACCGGTTCAATAATTTTTCATTCATAAGCCCGGTATGACCTTTACCTCGGTGCGGCCGGGGCCTTGCCGGAGGGGGCTATGGCGCGGGGGCGTTTCTGCACCCAGTGCCTGGTGCGGCCCGCGTCGATGTGGGTAAAAGCGGCGTCGGGATAGTAGCCCACCCCGCCCGCGTGCAGCTTCCTGGCGTAGGCCGTCACCTTGTCGGCGCCGCGCCCGGCCACCCTTATATCCGCCGCCCAGCCCAGCATATGGAGGCTGCGCCGCGCCGCTCCCGACACCTGCCGGTTAAGGGTGGGCGTGCGGTAGCCGCTTAAAAGCAGCAGCCCTTTTTTCCCGAACTTGTCTTCGATGGCGTCGAGTATTTCTATCAGCTTTATGGAAACGGCGGTTTCTTTGCCGGTAAGCCGGCAGCGCATGAGGCGGTTGAGCCTGGCCAACTCCGCTTCGTCATAAGTTCCGTCTGCCCGGCGGTAGACGGCCGCCGCCTGCTCGCCGGTATCCTGCCGGGTCAGGAGGAGGCGGCCGTCGCCGCCGAGGTTCACGGGCCGCGGCGGATGCAGGCTGGCGCCCTTTATGAAGATGTAAGTCTGCGGGTCGTCCTGTTCCAGCTCGATAACGGCGGCCTCCGTGACTTCCGGCGGCGGCGGGACGGCGTCGAACATGGAGGTGAAATTCTCCAGCAGTTCCGAAGCGCTGACCTCCGAGCTCTTCGCGGCGTGCCCGCCCGTTCCCGCGCAGAGCAGCAGGATGCCGGCTATCGCAAAACCCGCGGTGAGCCTCATAAGGCATTATTCTATCAAAGTAAGGAAAGACTTCCGCGGCCCGGGCTGGTCACAAGTGAAATTTTACAGCCGGCCTTTTAGTAGAATATCCTTACTATGGCATCCAACGAAACAGCGACCACCAAGCAATGTCCCGCCTGCGGAGGGATGAACTATCCCCGGGCGGACCGCTGCGCGGTCTGCGGCGCGGACCTTACGCCTCCTCTCATAAAAGCACCCGAGCCGCCGCAGATAGCGCCGCAAGCGCAGGAAGCGGCGCCCCCGCCCCCGCCTTCCCCGTACTTCGCGCCCGAGGAGAAAAAGAAAGAGGAGCCCCGGCCTTTTGTCAGCACGCTGTTCAAGTCCATGGTGCAGGATTACCTCATCCCGCTGGCCGCCGGCGGCGGGCTGGTCCTGCTGCTCATTTCGCTGGGCGGTAATAAAGAGCCGCCGGCGCAGGCGGGCGTTTCCGCGGCGCAGCACAAGGACACGGACAAGGAAGCGCAGGCCGCTTTCATGGCTTACGTGCTGCGCAACGGGCCGGACAGGGGGAAAACGATGGAGCAGTTCTGGAAGGAATATGTGTCGGCGTTCCAGGTCTCCCACCGCAAAGGCGCGGCTCCCGCGCCGGTGGAGGTCGTTTTCATTCAGCAGGCCACGCCCGGCAGCCTGTATAATGTTTTCGCGGTGGAAAAGGTCCCCGGTGAGAAGAACCATATCTTTCCGTTCCAGGTGAGCGTGGAGGCCAGGTCCGTCATGCCGGCTCCCGCCTGCGAGTTCGCCCCGGGCACGCCCCCGGAATATACCGGCGCCATTTGCGAGAGCTCTTCGGCGATCTTCCCTGAAGGTTTGTAGGCAGCTGCCCGTTGTTGAGGCAAGATGACCGCCGGTGAGAACCGGCGGTTATTTTTTTATCGGAGCTAAGGGTTCAGCGCTGACGGCGCAGGGTGATCAGGGGGAGTTCCGAGTCCGTGAACAGGCGCAGCGGCGGGCCCCAGGTGCCCGCGCCGGAAGTAACGTAGAGCAAAGTATCGCGGTCCTTGTACAGGCCGTAAAAATATTTAAAGAAAGGCAGCTCTATCAGGTTGAAGGGAAAGATCTGCCCGTTATGCGTGTGCCCGCTCAGCACCAGGCCGGGCGCCCCCTTCATCAGCGGCTCCCAGCCGTCGGGCTGGTGGGACAGCAGTATGACTGGTTTCCCGGACTTCAAAAGCTCCGCGGAAAAGCGTTCAGCCGCGGGCGGCTGCAGCCGGGCGCGCCTGAGGTCGTCCACTCCGCCGACCAGCAGGCCTTTAACGGGTTCATAGACCGTGCCGCGCAGCACCCGCACCCCGCAGCCGGACAGGAGATCGGCCGCACGCGACTGCCCGGCGAACAGGTCGTGGTTGCCCAGCGCGGCAGCCAGACCGTAGCGGGCCTTCAGGGTCCGTATCACGGCGCAGGTCTGCTCCGGCACGATCTCCCTGCGCTCGAAAATATCTCCGGTAAAAACAATAAGGTCCGGCTCCAGTGAGTTTATCTGCTCCGCGAGGAGCTTCAATTTTTCATTGCCGGTAAGCCTGCCGAGGTGCAGGTCGGAGATCTGTACGATCCTGAAGCCGTCCAGCCCTTCCGGCAGCCCGGGGAGCGCGGCGTCGATCCTCTTCACGTGCGGTTGTGAGGCGCCGTTGATGATGGCAAGGCCTATGAGCAGGCCGGCGCAGGCAAGGGCCGCGGCGCCGTAAGGCTTTGCCGGGACGCTCCTGCCAAAGGCCCTGAGCGCCCTGAAGATAATGTCGAAAAACAGGAGCACGTAGAAAAGAATGAAGCTTGCCCCCAGCCAGGTAAAGCCGAGCCGCATCCAGGCGTGCCCGGCGGCCCCGCCGTAAACGGCTTCCACGGAGCGCGCCGTGGGGAACGCCGCGGCCAGTACCGTGAAAACGCAGATGAGGGCCCACGCCGCCGCCCGGCCCGGGCGGAAATAGCGCAGCAGCCAGGCCGCGGCATAGGCGTTCATCCCCACGTACAGCAGGGCCAGCACCGGGCCGAAAAAATGGAATCCGTGTTTCATCGGGAATATTAAACCAAATTCGGGTAAGGCGCCGCGGCCCCGCCCGCAAAAAAACCGCCGGGAGAACCCGGCGGTCTTCTGCGGCGGAGCTTCCGCCGGCCGTCAGAGAGTTTTCTGCAGCTTCCTGGCGGTGGCGTTGTTCGGGTCCAGGTTCACGGCTTTCGCCAGGGCTTTCTTCGCTTCTTCCACCTGGCCTATCTTCTGGTAGAGGAAGCCGAGGCGCGCGAAGATCCGCGCGTCCTCCCTGGCGGGGGCCAGGTCCTTAAGGGAAAGCTCCCCGGCTTTCTGCAGCACCTTTATAGCGTCCACGTACTGCCGCGACTCCTCGTAAACGGTGGCGGCGTAGAGGTAGACGTAGGTGTTCTCGGGGTCCAGCTTAAGGGCCGAACTGAGCATTTCAAGCACGGAGTTGTAATCGTCCCGGGTGCCGAACAGGTACAGCTGCGCGGCGTTATGCAGCAGCTTCATGGCCTGCGCCGGCTGGAAGTCGGGTTTCAGCCCGATGGCCCTGTCCGCGAACTGGCCGACCTTCACGCATTCCCAGCCGTTCTTTATGCCGGCGTTCCAGGCGAGCATATGCAGGATCTTCGCCTCTTTAGGGGAAAGCACGGCCGCTTTTTCCAGGCTCTTTTCGGCCTTGTCGTAATCGCCGTAGCGGTGGTACGCTTCGCCCAGGGCGAAATGAAGTTTCCCGTCGTTGGGCGTTTTTACGGCCTGGGTCTCCATGTCGGCTATCTGCTGGCCAAGGCTGGAGGAAGGGTTGGCGAAACTCCCGCCCTGGGGCAGGAACGGCGTCCCGCAGTATTCGCAATGATCGCTGGTGAAGTCCGAATCCCCGCCGCAGCAGGGACAGCTGTAGCCGGTGCTCATTTAACACCCCCGGGCTTGGAATTGCAGGTCGGGCAGGCCGTGGCCCCGGCGGGCAGCGGGTTCTTGCAGAAAGGGCAGAGGTTCATGGTCAGCTTCAAGCCGCAATGGCCGCAGAACTTGGCTCCCACGGGCAGTTCCACCCCGCAGGTGGGGCAGACCGCGTTGGGCGTGACCAGGCCGGCGCCGCAGGTGGTGCAGAACTTGAAGGCGGAGTAAGACTTGTTGCCGCAGCCCTGGCAGGTCACCATGTCGGCCGGCTGGCCGCCGCCGGGGCCCGGCAGGGCCTTGTGCTGCGCGGGCGGCTGCAGGGCCATGGCTCCGCCCGCCATGCTGGCGAAATTATTGCCGGCGCCCATGCCCATGCCCATGCCCAGGCCCGCCGTCATCATGTTGCCGCCGCCCTCGTTCTTGGCGGCCGACTCCAGCACGTCGAAGGTCCGCTTCATGCGGTAGGCGTCGTCGCCCAGGATGCGCATCTCCGCCTTGTTGGCCATCGCCTGTTTCACGTGCTGCACTTCGGGGTCGTCCTCGGGCACGTCTATGGCGTTGATCAGGAAATTGGCTATCTCCAGGCCGTACATGGCGAAGTCGTCCTGCAGCTTGATCTTGAGGTTCTTCGACATGTCGTCGAGGCAGGAGGTGACGGTGAGGATGGACAGGCGGCGCTCCATCAGCTGCGAGGCGATATAGTCCTTGGTCTTGGTCAGGATGATGCCGCGGAAATAATTGACGATGTCGTTCTTGGAAAGGCTCGACACCGTGCCCACCAGCTGGACCACCAGCCGGCGGGAGTCCTTCACGCGGAAGCCGAACTGGCCGTTGGCCCGGATCGGGAGGAAGATGTTCAGGATGGGGTCCAGGATCGGGACGGGCTTGGGGGTGCCCCATTTTACGTCGAGGATGGTGGCCTTGTCGATGAAGTACACTTCGGCGGGGAAAGGGGTCTGGTTGCCGAACGGGATGTTTACGAGATGCTCCAGCAGCGGGATGTTCTCG
>Ga0154587_150_pt1 | contig 45130 bp, 43 predicted proteins | sample RifGroF2_FD_116016 | JGI IMG/M metagenome (GOLD analysis project Ga0154587, IMG submission 116016) | Elusimicrobia bacterium GWF2_62_30 | reverse complement strand
AAGGCTTTGGGGGGAACCTGGGCGCGGCCATCACCTGGCTGAGCTACGGCAGCCTGAACGGCCGGGACATCAACGGATTAAGCGCTGGGGGCTTTTCAGCCGAAGACATGGCCCTAAGCCTGGCCTATGCCAGGAGTTTTAACAAAGACCTGAGCCTGGGCGTTGCGGGCAAATACATCCACAGCCGCATAGGCGGGGAAAGCGGCGGGGGCTTTGCGCTGGACGCGGGTGCTACCTGGACCACGCCGGTAAAGGACCTGAAGGCCGCCCTGACCGCGCAGAACCTGGGGCCGGAGTTTAAGTTCTCGGGCGACAAGAGGCCGCTGCCGCAGACCTACGCCCTGGGCGCAAGCTACGCCGGCATAAATAAACTGGAGTTGACTTTGGAAGGCAGGACCCGTCCCAAAGATGGTGACGACGAGCTGTGCCTGGGCGCTGGCTATAAAGCGGCCAAGGGCCTGGTGCTACGCGCCGGCTACAACAGCAAATCGGCCAAGGCCGGCAAAAGCGAAGACACCAGGGGCCTGAAAACACTGGACAACCTGCGCGGCCTTTCGGCCGGCTTCGGCGCGGAGTTAAACACCTTCAAATTGGATTACGCCTTCACCCCGTACGGAGAGCTGGGCAACGCCCAGAGGATAGCGTTAACTGCTGAGTTTTAGCAAATGCTCCATTAGACGATCGGACTGGCGGAGCGGGTGTGCAATCCCAGCTTGGCGCTGCCTGGAAAATGCCGCGGTTTCCTCTATGATATAATATAGTTACAATGAGGGGACGTACCGCTTTAGCTTCGCTTCCGCGACAAAAGATCATAAAGTTATCGCACCTGATGACTGGCCGGCGCGCGCCGGGCAGCGTTGTGGCCTTTGAGAACGGCAAGCCCCTGGACTGGGGGATTTTTACCAGGCACGTGGGCGGGCTCTGCCGGGAACTCGACGGCAGGCCGCGCGGGCGGTGGCTGGCGGCCGCCAACTCCAGCTACGCTTTTGCCGTAAGCCTGTGCGCCCTGTGGCAGACCGGCAATACCGCGGTGCTGCCCCCGAATCTCCAGAAAGGGAGCCTGGAGGAGCTGACCACCGGTATCCGCGGCATGCTCGGCGACGTGCCCGGCCCCGGCGGGATGGTAGTGCTGCCGCCCGCCGCGTTCTCCGGCGACTGGGAGTGGAAGGACCTCGACAGCGGCAGGTCCGCCTTGTGGCTTTACACGTCGGGCTCCGCCGGCGGGCGCAAGGGCGTTCCCAAGACGCTGGCCAATATAGAGGAAGAGCTGGCGGCGCTGGAAAGGACTTTCGGCCCCGCCGTGGGCGACAGCGCCGTGCTGGCCACGGTCTCGCACCAGCATATCTACGGCCTCCTTTTCCGCCTGTTCTGGCCGCTCTGCTCCGGCCGGCCTTTCATTTCCGAAACCCCGCTGCTCTGGGACGAACTGCCCTCGGGCGGCCCGCTGCCGCCCGCCGTCTGCCTGGTAAGCTCCCCGGCCCACCTTAACCGGGTCTGCTCGCCGGGGGCCGATATCAACCCGCCGCCCGGCTGCCGCGCCGTCTTTTCCTCCGGCGCGCCGCTCGCCGCGGAGGCGGCGCTGGCGATACGCGCCCGCTGGGGCCTCCCTGTGCGGGAGGTTTTCGGCTCCACCGAGACCGGCGGCGTGGGCTGGCGCGTGCAGTCGGGGCCGGAGGCTTCCCCGCTCTGGGCGCCGCTGCCCGGAGTGAGAGTTTCCGCTTCCCGCGGCGGCAGGCTGCGGGTTTCTTCGCCTTTCGTAAGTCCCCCGCTGTCCGGCGGCTGGCGCGCCATGGGGGACAGGGGAGAAGTGCTGCCGGACGGCCGTTTTGGTTCGGCGGGCCGCGTGGACAGGGTGGTGAAGGTAGCCGGCAAACGCCTCTCCCTCGACGAGATGGAGCGACGGCTGAAAGGGCACCCTTGGGTGGCCGCGGCCGTGCTGTCGGTGCTGGAAGACGGCCCCCCGGGCCGGGCATTTATCGGCGCGCTGCTAGTGCTTAACCCGGCCGGGAAGGAAAACCTCGCGGCCGGCGGACGGCCGGCGGCGGCCAGGGAGTTCAGGCGTTTCCTTTCGGGGCATTTCGACGCGGTCACGCTGCCGCGGTTTTTCAGGTACGCGGCTTCCATCCCGCTCAATTCACAGGGGAAGATATCCCGCGCGGATATCTCTAAAGTTTTCAATCAGCCGGCAGGCCGGAGGTCTCTAAATGCGGAATAAAACTATATTCGCCGGGCGCGGGAACTGGAAAATAGAGGACGTGACGGCGCTGGCCGGCGGGAACGCGCGCGCCGCGCTGCCCGACGACCCGAAGCTGCGCGAAGCGGTGGACAAGGGCGTGGAATTCATCCGCCGCGGCTGGAAGAGCGGCCGTCAGCTTTACGGCATCAACACGGGCTACGGCGCGTCGGTGGAGCGCGTAGTGCCGGAGAACCTGATAGAGGAACTGCCCCGGCAGCTGGTGCGCTACCACGGCTGCGGCCTGGGCCGGATCTTCGACGAGAAAACCACCCTGGCCATACTGTCGGCGCGGCTTATCTCGCTGTCGAAAGGCTATTCGGGCGTGCGCTGGGAACTGCTGGAGAACCTGGCCGCCCTGATCAACAACCGCATCCTGCCCCTGATCCCCGAAGAAGGCTCCGTGGGCGCCAGCGGCGACCTTACCCCGCTTTCCTATATCGCCGCGGCCCTGATGGGCGAGCGCGACGTGCTCTACCGCGGCGAACGCCTGCCCGCCGCCGCGGCTTTGAAGAAGTGCGGCCTCAAGCCCCTGAAGCTGATGCCCAAGGAAGGCCTGGCGGTGATGAACGGGACCAGCGTGATGACGGCGCTGGCCTGCCTGGCCTACGAGAAAGCCGCTTACCTGCAGCGCCTTTCAAGCCGCATAACCGCCATGTGCGTGATAGCGCTGAAGGGCAATACGTCGCATTACGACGAGGAACTGTTCGAGCGCAAGCCTCACCCCGGCCAGATGCAGGTGGCCGCCTGGATAAGGCGGGACCTGGCCATGCGCGGCTACTGGGGCGCCGGGGCGCGCCTGCAGGACAGCTATTCCCTGCGCTGCGCGCCGCATATAATCGGGGTGCTGGCCGACGCGCTGCCATGGATGCGCGCGCAGATAGAGACGGAGCTTAACAGCTCCAACGACAACCCGCTCATAGACGGCGTGAAGGGTAAAGTGATGCACGGCGGGCATTTTTACGGCGGGCACATAGCTTTCGCGATGGACTGCCTGAAGACGGCCGTGGCGAACCTGGCCGACCTGCACGACCGCCAGCTGGAACTGCTGGTGGACAAGCGCACCAATCACGGCCTGCCCTCCAACCTGTCCGGAGCGGTGGAGGAAAGGGCGGCCATAAACCACGGCTTCAAAGCGCTGCAGATAGGCACCTCCGCCTGGGCGGCCGAGGCGCTCAAGCTTACCATGCCGGCCAGCGTCTTCTCGCGCTCCACCGAATGCCATAACCAGGACAAGGTGAGCATGGGCACGATCGCGGCAAGGGACTGCCTGCGCGTGCTGGAGCTGACGGAGCAGGCCGCCGTCGGCGCCCTGCTGGGCGCGCTGCAGGGCATCGAACTGCGGGCGAGGAGAAAAGAGCTGAAGGAAGCCATGGTGGCCCCGGAACTGGCCGCGCTGATCCGCGCGGTGCGCGTGAAGGTGCCCTTCGTGGAAGAGGACCGCGCGCTCGAAGACGATCTGCGCTGGCTGCTGGCGCAGGTCAACGCCAGGGCCTGGAAATTATATGAGCGATAAAATTAACCCCGCCGCCGAGACCGCGCCCGCGCGGGAGCTGAGCGCCGAGATAGAGGCGCAGGTCCCGTTCTGCGACCTGGACCCGCTGGGCGTGGTCTGGCACGGCAACTACTACAAGTATTTCGAACTGGCCCGCACGGAGCTGATGCGTTCCATCGGCTTCGACGTGGAGGAGATGCGGGACTCCGGCTATGTCTGGCCCGTCGCCGAATCCTCCTGCCGGTACGTGTCGCCCCTGCGCTACGGCATGCGCGTTATCTGCCGGGCCGTGCTGCTGGAGACGGAGCACCGGCTGAAGATCGCTTACCGCATAACGGAAAAAGACGGCGGCCGTCTGCTGGCAAAAGGCCAGACCCTGCAGGTAGCCGTGAAGCCCGGCACGTGGGAGATGTTCTTCGTCTCGCCGGAGCCGCTGCTGGCACGGGTCAGGGCCGCGCTGGAAAAAAGAAACTAATGGGACGTACCTGCGTAATAATTCCCGCTTATAATAACGGGAGAACGGCCGCCGCCGTCATCCGGGGCGCGCTGGCTTATCTGCCGGACGTGATCTTCGTGGACGACGGGTCCACCGACGGGACGCAGCGCGCCGCCGCAGGACTGCCCGGCGTCACGGTGCTGCGCCACGACAAGAACCGGGGTAAAGGGGCCGCGCTGCTCAGCGGTTTCGCCAAGGCCCTGGCCCTCGGCTTCGACCGCGCCATAACGATGGATTCCGACGGCCAGCATCTGCCGGAGGATATCCCGGCTTTCCTCGGGGCCGCCGCCCGGGAGCCCGAAGCCCTTTTCGTGGGCTCGCGCAAGCGCGTCGGCGCCAGGGTTTCGTTCGGCAGCCGCTTCGCCAACAAATTTTCCGATTTCTGGTTCTGGCTCGAATCCGGCGCGAGCCTGCCCGATACGCAGTGCGGCTTCCGGAGCTACCCGCTGGCCGCCATAGACCGGCTGAAGCTGGACAAGAGGCGCTACGATCTTGAAGTGGAGGTGCTGGTGAAGGCCGCCTGGCTGGGCGTGCCGCTCAGGGCCGTGCCTGTCACCGCCGTCTACCTGCCGGCGGGGGAGCGGGTCTCCCATTTCCGCCCGTTCGTTGACTTCATGCGGATCTCGCACCTCTACACGCTTTTCTTTTTCATGCGCTTTTTCCTGCCCGCCCCGCTTCAGCGGGTTTCCTGCGACAGGTCCCTTGAAGGGGTTTCCTTTTTAAAAAAGCTGCGCGTTGTCACGCGCTCCACTCTGACCGAGGCGGTTTCCGCCCCGCTCAATACTTCCCTCTCGATAGGCTTCGGGATGATGCTGGGGATACTCCCTATCTGGGGCTTCCAGATGCTCACCGCCTCCCTGGTGGCCGCCCGCCTGCGGCTTAACAGCTTCATAGCCGTGGCCGCCAGCAACATCTCTTTCCCGGCGATAGCGCCTTTCATTTTTTACTTCGCGCTGGTGCTCGGCCACGCGCTCCTGACCGGGGCCGTGGACTTTTCCCCGGCTTTTGACGGGGGGCTGCGGCAGCTGGCCGCCGAGCGGCTCCCGGAATGGCTGCTGGGCAGCGTGGTCCTGGGCGTGGCCGCGGGCCTGGCCGGCGGCCTGCTCTCCTACGCGGCCCTGAGCCTGGTGCGCGCCGTCCTGAGGTACCGGGATGCATAAAATATTCCAGTGGGCCTTCGGCGCGCTGCGCCCGCGGCGCGGCCTCCTGGCCGGTTCGGTGCTGGTGGCCTCCCTGCTGTGCCTGGGGCTGGCGTCGCGCCTTTCCCTCAGGGAGAACGTGTTCGACATGCTGCCCGCCGGGGACAAGACCATCGACGATTTTCACGCCATAGTTTCGCGCTTCGGCCTGCAGAACAGGCTGTTCTTCGACGTGGGGGAAGGCGGCTGGACCGAAAACTGCGCGGCCGCGGACGAGCTTTACGGCAAGCTCTCGGCTTCCGGGTGTTTTAAAAATATCAGGTACCGGGTGCAGCAGGAAGAAGGCCTGGCCGCCCTGGAGCTGATACAGGGGCATATGCCGGCGCTGTTCGGGGCGGGAGAGGAGAAACGCCTGCTCCCGCTGCTGGAGGAGGACAAGCTGCGCGGGCAGCTGGCCGGCTATAAAAAAATGCTGATGGAGGCGCCGGCGGCGGGGCCGCTCGCCGGGATGGCTCGCGGCGACCCGCTGGGCCTGCAGGCGGTCTTCCTTTCCAAAATGGCGGGCTTCTACGACGGCGCGGAGCTGCGCGACGGCCGCATCTGCAGCCCCGGCGGGGAACATCTGCTGATGGCCGCCCTGCCGGCCGACGGCTATGCCCAGGGGGCCAGGGCCGCGGAGATGATAGCTTTCGTGGATAAGGCCAGGGCGGCCGCCGCCGCGGCGCACCCGGGAGTGAGGATACGTTATACGGGCGCGCCGCGCATCACCGTCGAGAACCAGGACATGATGCGGCACGACATCACGCTCACCATGGCGGCGTCCACTCTGCTGATCCTCGTATTCACGTTCCTGGTCTACCGCCGGTTTTCGCTGGCGCTGGCCGGACTGCTGCCGGTGGCTTTCGGCGGCATCCTCGCCGCCGGGGTTTTCGCGCTTTTCTCGGATAAGATCTCAGCGATAGTCGCCGGTTTCGGCGGGGCCCTTATCGGCATAGCGGTGGACTGCTCCGTGCATATCCTCTACCGCTACGACAATTTCGACCGCCTTGAAGAAGGGCCGGAACCTCTCGGCAGGCATCTTTCCGTGATCATCGAGGCGGTCGTGATGGCCTCGGCCACCACCATCGCCGCTTTCCTGTGCCTGCTCCTGTCCTCGTCCCCGGGCCAGCGGCAGCTGGGGGCGTTCGCCGCGCTGGGCATCACCGGCGCCGCGCTCTTCTCCGTCATCGTGCTGCCGCAGTTGCTCCCGCTGCGCCGGCCCGCGCGGCAGAAGGCCATCCTGCCCCTGGCAAGCCTGTGGCGCGGCTTTTTCGAGTGGCACGCCCGCCACACCGGGCTTTGCCTCGGTTTCGTCCTTGTCTTTTCCCTGTTCTGCGCTTTCGGCCTGCCCAGGTTGACCTTCGACGGTGACCTGCGCCGCATGAACGGGATGCGTCCCGCCACCGCCGGGGATGAACAGGCCGTTTCGGACAGGTGGGGCGGCAAGTTCCTAAAGAATACCCTGATAGCCGTGAGGGGGGCGTCCATGGAGGAAGCCCGGCTCAAGAACGACCGGCTTTATGCCCTGCTCCGGGAACTTGAGCGCTCTGGCTCCGTAAAAAGGTTCACCTCCATCTCCCCGATAGCTCCCGCCCTGGGCACGCAGCTTGAAAATGCCGCGCGCTGGCGGGCGGTCTGGACCCCGGCCAGGGTGCGCCTGCTCAAGAGCAGGCTGGGGAAGGCCGGGGCCGGGGAAGGTTTCTCCACCACCGCTTTCGAGCCGTTCTACCGGAAACTGGAGCGCAAGGCGGCTACGCTCCCGCCGGAGGAATTGAAAAAGGGCGCTCTCGGCGCCGTCACGGAGGGCTTCATCTCCGAAAAAGAAGGGGAAGTTTTCATCCTGACGGAGGTGCAGGCCGCGGCCGGGCACGCGCAGCTCTCCGGGCAGGTCCTGGCCGCCCTGCCCGACGCTTATCTCTACGAGGGGAACGCCTTCGCGCGGCGCATCTCGGAACTGGTGAAAGAGGGTTTAAAGCTGTTCATCTGGTGCGCCCTGGCGGGCTCGCTGGTCATCCTGCTCCTGGTTTACGGCAGGCTGGAGATGACGCTGCTGGTAATAGCGGTGCTCGCCCTGGACGCGCTCTGGAGCCTGGGCCTCATGGGCTGGTTCGGGCTGCGGGTGGACCTGATGAACAATATCTTCTCCCTGTTCATCTTCGGCATGTGCATAGACTACGTCATTTTCGTCGTCAGCGCGTTCCTGGACCGGTATAAGGACTCTAGCGAGGATATCGGCGTGGCCGGCGGTGCTCTTACCATCTCGGCGGTTACGGCCATAGGCGGCTTCGCGGCCCTGCTGGCGGCCCAGCACCCGGCGCTGCGCTCCCTGGGCCTGGCGGCCTGCCTGGTGATGGTCAACGGTCTCCTGGCGGCGGTGATAGTGCCACCGATAGCCATGCGCTTCCTGCTCTGGGGCAACGGCCGGCAAGGCACCCCGACGCTGGTTTCGGCGGCCGTCGGCCTTGGCCTGATAGGGATCTTTGCCCTGGCGCTCGTTTACTGCCGCCTCTTTTTCATGCCGTGGCTGCAGCTTCGCCACGCCGGGGAGCCCGCCTTGCGCCGCAAGGCCCTGCAGTCTTTCCTGCGTACCTGCTGCCGTCTCCTTTTCAGCCTGTGCCCGTACGGTAAGCGCATTTTCCTCAACGCCGGGCCTGAGTCTTTCGCCAAGCCCGCGGTGCTGATCTGCAACCACCAGTCCGTGATCGACATCATCTGCGCCCTGAACCTGCCCGCCGACCTGCGCATGGTGGTCAAACCCTGGGTGTGGAATTCTTTCTTCATGGGCCCGGTGATACGCGAAGCGGGCTATATCCTGTCCGACGGGGAGAATACAGCGGAGGTTTTTGAAAAGGCCGCGCAATGCCTGCGGGAGGGCGATTTCCTGATGTTCTTCCCGGAAGGAACGCGCTCGGATACCGGGCAGATAAGCCGGTTCAAAAAAGGCGCCTTCGAGATAGCCGCGCGCGCCGGCGCGGAACTGCTGCCGGTGGTCATGTGCGAAACGCGTTCCTGCATTCCGAAGACCGGTTTCTGGCTGCCCGATCACGGCCTGGTGGTGAGCGTGATGCCCCGCCTCTCCGCCGCGGACCCGGGGGAGACGGCCCGTGCCGCCCGGAAGCTGATGGAAGAAGAGTATGAAAGGGTCCTGGCCATCGCCTGCGACGGGCCGGGATTTTTCAGCAGGATGCGCCAGCGCTATAACTACCTGGGCCCTTACATCGAGCAGTACACGGCCTGGAAGCTGCGCCTGGACCCGCTGTTTGGGAAGATAGCCGGCCTGGTGCCGCGCGAAGGCGTGGTCCTGGACCTGGGCCAGGGTTACGGGCTGATGTCCAACATCCTGGCCGCGCAGTCCACCCGCCGCAGTATCATCGGCATAGATTTCGACGCCGACAAGGTGGCCGCGGCGCGCAAGTCCGCCGTCGCCCCGGAGCGGATGACTTCGGAGCTGGGCGATATCCTCGACAGCGCTTTCCCGCCCGCCGATACCGCGCTGCTCATAGACGTGCTGCATTACTGGCCGGAGGCCGAGCAGGAAAAGATCCTGCTCAAGACCTTTGCCTGCCTGAAGCCCGGCGGCCGCCTGATCCTGCGCGAGAACTGCGCCGACGGAAGCGTTAAGGGCGGGGCCGTGCGTCTTGCCGAACTGTTCGCCGTGTTCATCGGGCATAACAAGAGCCGCCACGGGGTGGTCCCCGGCAACAGGGAAAACTATTTGAGGCTGCTGCGGAAAATAGGCTTTAATTGCAGTGAGGCCGTAAACGACCTGGGCTGGCGTTCCAACCTGGTGTTCATCTGCGAAAAACCGGCTTGAGCGGAGGACGGGAGTAATGGCGTACGATTCAGTGGTGATAGGCTCCGGTATAGGGGGCCTTTATGCGGCTTCCCTGCTGGCCAAAGAAGGACAGAAGGTGCTGGTGCTGGAAAAGCACGCGGTGCCCGGCGGGCTGCTGCAGTGCTTCAAACGCCGCGGGGAGACCTTCCCGACCGGGGTACATTTTATCGGCGGGCTGGCCCCCGGGCAGATGCTGTGGCGCTACCTGAAATACGCCGGGGTGCTGGAGCACGCCTCCTTCACCAGGTTCGATACGGGCTGTTTCGACGAATACTCGTTCCCCGGGTTCTCCGCGTGCGTGCCGCAGGGCTACGAAGCCTTCGAGGAAAAGCTGGCTTCCTATTTCCCGGACGAGCGCGCCGCCATCAAACGTTTTATTTCCGATATGCGCGCCACCTGCGGCAGGTTCGCGCTCTACAACCTCAGGCCGCCGGCCGCGGGGAGCAGGGAAGCCGACGACCAGCGTTCGCTGAAGGACTACCTGGACTCCATAACCGGCAATGAACGCCTGAAGCTGGTGCTCGCGGCCAATAACAGCCTTTACGGCGTGCGGCCGGACGAATGCCCCTGCTTCCTGCACTTCCTGGTGCTGGACTCTTTCCTGCAGAGCGCCTGGAAGGTGGACGGCGGCAGCTCGGCGCTGACGGACGCTTTCCTCAAGGCCCTCAAGGCCCGCGGCGCGGAGCTGCGGACCTCCGCCGAGGTGACGGAGATCTGCGTCGAGAACGAGGGCGTCTCCGGCGTGCGCCTGGCCGGGGGGGAATTCATCGGGGCGAAGCAGGCGGTCTTCACCGGCCATCCCAAGCATCTCTTCGGCCTGATCCCGCCCGGCATCATGCGGCCGGCCTACAAGGAACGCCTGCTCTCGCTCGAGGAGACCATGTCCCTGTTCGGGGTCTGCCTGCTCTTCAAGGGGCGCAAGTCCGCGCTGGACTCGCGCAACATCTACCTTTTCGCCGGCGACGACGTGACCAGCTGCTACGGGCAGAGACTGTCCGCGCCCGGCGCCAAAACTGAGCTGGTCTTCTGCTCCGGCTCCTGCGACCCCGGGTCGCCCAACGGCACCGCCACGCTGCTGACGCCGATGGCCTTCTCCGAAGTGGAGCGCTGGAAGGACAGCCGGCTGGGCGCCCGCCCGGAGGCTTACCTGCGCATGAAAGAGGACGTGGCCGGCAAGGTGCTGGAGTTCGTGAAGGCCCGCCTCCCGGAAGTCGTGAAGGACGCCGAGGTGGTCAGCACCTTCTCGCCGCTGACGCTCCGCGATTACGTGCTGGCCTGGGACGGCTCCACCTACGGGGTGAAGAAGAGCGTGTCCCAGCTGCGCGCCGCCAAGATCATGCCGCGCACGCGGCTGAAGGGGCTTTTTCTGGCCGGGCAGAATATCGAGATGTCCGGCATCGTCGGGACCGTCATCGGCAGCGTATCCTGCTGCGCCGAGATGCTGGGCGGGGACTACCTGCTGGAAAAGATAAACAGGGAGACATTATGAACCGTGTAGTGGTAACGGGTATAGGCATGCTTTCGCCGATAGGCAACGATGCCGCCAGCGTCGTGGAGGGCCTCAAGAACGGGCGCTCCGGCATAAAAGCCATGGAAGAATGGAAAGCGATGAAGGGATTGAATTCCTTCGTGGGCGGCGAGGTTACTGGCTTCGACCCGAAGCGTATCCCCCGGCACGCGCGCCGGACCATGGGCAAGGTTTCCGTCATGGCTACGATAGCCGCCGAGGACGCGGCCAAAGACGCCGGGCTGGCGCCCGAGTACCTGCGCTCCGGCAGGGCCGGCATCTCCCTGGGTTCCACCACGGGCAGCCCCAAGTGCATGAGCGATTTCTTCTCGGAGTTCACGCTGAAGGGCGGCATAGAGGAGCAGATGGGCACGTCCTTCATGAAGGTGATGGGCCACACCACCGCGGCCAACGCCGCCGTGCACCTTGGCGTGACCGGCTGCGTCTATTCCCCGACGTCGGCCTGCGCCTCCTCCGCCCAGGCTATAGGCCTGGGCTACGACCTGATACGGCACGGCCAGCAGGAAGTGATGCTGTGCGGCGGGGCCGAAGAACTGCACGTTACCACGGCGGGCACCTTCGACATAGTGCGCGCGGCCTCCCGGGCCTATAACGATTCTCCCACGAAGACGCCGCGCCCGTTCGACGCGGCGCGCGACGGCCTGGCGGTGAGCGAAGGCGCCGCGGTCATGGTGCTCGAGGACCGGGAGCGCGCGCTGGCGCGCAACGCGCCGGTCTACGCCGAGGTGCTCGGCTACACCACCTGCTGCGACGGCGAGCATATCGCCATGCCTTCGCGCGAGGGGATGCTGCGCTGTATGCGCGAATCTCTCCTTTCGGCGGGCCTGCAGCCCGGGGATATAGATTACATCAACGCGCACGCCACCGGCACGCAGCTGGGCGACGCGGCGGAATCGTGGGGCATCAGGGAGCTTTTCGGCGCTAAGGTGCCGGTGAGCAGCTCGAAGGGCCATGTGGGCCATACGATAGGCGCCTGCGGCTGCCTGGAAGCCATCTTTTCCATCCTGATGATGCGCGAGGGCTTCCTGGCGCCGACGCTGAACCTCGAGAAAGTAAGCGAGGACTGCGCCGGGGTCAACCACCTGCAGCAGCCGGCGGCCGTGCGGGCCCGCAGGGTGCTCTCCAACAGCTTCGCCTTCGGCGGCATCAACGCTTCGCTGATCTTCGGGACCAGATGACCTTAAGACGGAAACTCCTTGTCGCTTGCGGCGCGGCCGCGCTGGCGGCCGTGCTGGCCGGGCTGGGCGGCTATGCCGTGCAGGAGCGGGTCTTCCGCATCCCCGACGAGCTGCTGGCCCGGGCGCCCAAAGAACTCCCGCCGGCGGAGGTGCGCGAGGCTGAAAAGGGACAGGCCCGGTTTTCAGGCAGGTCGTGGCTGCGCAAAGAGCGGGGGATCTGGAAGATGTACCTGGAGGGCGAACCCTTCACGGTAGGCTATACGGCCGCGCGCCTGACCGACCCCATGATGGAAAGCCTCGAGAACGATTTCCTCGGGATGATAAAAGACAAGGTCCCGTCCTCCGCGCTGCTCTGGGCGCTGAAGAAGTACGTGATCTTCAGGCTCAGGGCCCTGCCTGACTATATCGACGAGGAATTTAAACTGGAGATACTGGGCGCGTCGAAAGGCTTTACCGACCGCCATCCCGAGATAGCGCCGCTGTATCACAGGCTGGGCGCTTACCACGCCGCGCACGATATCTCCCATTTCGTAATGGACATGCCGCTGGGGCCGAAAGAACCCATCGACGGCTGCACTTCCTTCGCCGCCCGCGGTCCCGGCGGACACCTGCTGGCCGCGCGCAATTTCGACTTCCAGGGCGGGCCGGGCTTCGACAGGGACAAGATAGTGATGTTCGTAAAGCCCCAAAAAGGCTATCCTTTCATCTCCGTCTCCTGGCCCGGCATGCTGGGGGCCGTGACCGGCCTGAACGCCAGGCTGGTCTACGTGTCCATAAACGCCGGCGCCTCCTCGGATACGCGCGGCGTGGGCACCCCGTCGTGCTTCGTGGTGCGCGAAGCGCTGCAGCGGGCGGGTTCGCTCGAAGAGGCGGTGGAGCTCATCACCAAGGCGCAGGTGTTCGTTTCCGATTCGTTCCTGGTGGCGGATGGCAAGACAGGCCGGGCCGTAGTGGTGGAAAAAACCCCGGCCCGCCTGGGGCTGCGCAGGCCGGAGGGGGAGCGCATCGCCTGCTCCAATCATTTTCTCACCGCGGAGCTTGCGCAGGACCCGAAGAATTTGAAGTACATGGCTTCCAGTTCTTCCGTAGCCAGGCTCAAGCGCGCGGAGGCCCTGTTGGCCCGGTTGCCGAAGGGGCCGGACCTGTTCTCGGCGGCCGCCATCCTGCGGGACCGCGGCGAAGGCCGCAAGGACGCCGAAGGCGCCGATCCCATGGCCATAAACACGCTGGTGGCCACCCACTCGATAGTAGCCGACGTCACGGCCGGCATACTCTGGGTCTCGGCCGGCCCGCACCAGGAAGGCGAGTACGTTCCCTTCAGCATCAAAGATTTCGCGTCGTCGCCGTCAGTGCCGCGCGTTCCCGCCGACCCTTTCTACCTGGACGGCCGCTACGCGCGCTACATGAAAGTAAACAGCCAGGCAGCGTATTAAGTCTTTGGAGGGACGGACCGCCCGGGACCTTGGCAAACCCGCGGATGACGCGTGGAGAGGGTTAGCAAAACCTTCACGGAAGCCGAGGCTTGCGTAAGCGCCGAGGCTGAGTGATGAGGGCGAGCACGGTGTGCGAGACCCGCGTTTTGATAACCCTCTCCACGCGGCGGCCGCCGGATGGAGCGAAGCGACAGGTCTTCGCGCGGTTTGCGTTCCGGTCCCCGCGGCGAATGCCGGCAGTCTATCGCAAAAGGTGTTAAGGACATTTTATGGAGAAAAAAACCGCGCTCGTTACCGGGGCCAGCAAAGGCATAGGCAGGGCCATAGCCCTGGCGCTGGCCCGCGACGGCTTCCACGTGATAGTGAACTGCCGCAAGGACGGCCCCGACGCCCAGGCCGCGCTAGCCGAGATAGCCCGCGCGGGCGGCTCCGCGGAGTTGCTCTGCTTCGATGTAGGCAAAAAAGAATCCACGGACGTAGTGACCGCCTGGATGGAAAAGAACGGCCCCCTGTACGCCCTGGTAAACAACGCCGGCATCCGCGCCGATTCCCTGATGGTCTGGATGAAGGACGAGGACTGGCACGGCGTCATTGACACTAATTTAACCGGATTCTATAATATAACTCGCCCCGTCATTAAAGAGATGCTGCTGCAGCGCAAGGGCAGGGTGGTGAACATCTCCTCCACCGCCGGGCAGGCCGGGCAGGCCGGGCAGGTAAATTACTCGGCGGCCAAGGCCGGGCTTATCGGCGCCACAAAAGCCCTGGCGTCCGAAGTGGGCAAGCGCGGAATTACCGTGAACGCCGTCACCCCGGGCTTCATCGACACGGCCATGCTGGAAGGCCTGCCGATAGAAGAAATAAAAAAGCGCATCCCCGCCGGAAGGCTGGGGACCCCGGAAGAAGTAGCGGCCGTAGTTTCTTTTTTGTGCTCGCAGGGCGCCGCGTATGTGACCGGGGCGGTCATACCGGTGAACGGCGGGATATACATGTAGGCCGGTCGGTTAAATGCAAAACAATTCAAAACGCCAGGTAGCCGTGACCGGGATAGGGATAATCTCCTCGATAGGGATCACGCCCGCCGAAGTCACGGAATCGCTGCGCCTTGGCCGCTCCGGTATAGTGCTGGACGAGGCGCGCAAGAGCCTGGGCTTCCGCTCCGCCCTGACCGGAAAAGTTAAAGAGCTAAAGCCGGCCGATTACGGCCTGGACCGCAAAGCGCTCAAGACGATGGGGCAGCCGGCGCTGTACGGCTGCTGCGCCGCCAGCGACGCGATTAAGGACGCGGCCCTCACCCCTGAGCTGCGCGGCTCCGGCCGCTGCGGCGTGGTCTTCGGCAACGACAGCTGTATTTCCGCGGCCGTGGAAGCCGTGGACACCCTGCGCAGGGAGAAAGAAACCCACTTTATCGGCAGCGGCAGCGTTTTCCAGGGCATGAACTCCACGGTAACGATGAACCTCGGGTCCCGGTTCGGCATCCGCGGGGCCAACTGGACGCTGAGCGCCGCCTGCGCCAGCGGCGCCCACGCGGTAGGCCAGGGCCTGATGCTGATACGTTCCGGCCTGCAGGACATCGTAATAGCCGGCGGCGCGCAGGAGACCGGCTTGGAATCCATGGCCGCTTTCGACGCGCTGAACGCTTTTTCCGTGCAGGAGGACGCCCCGCAGAAAGCCTCGCGGCCTTTCGACAAAGGGCGCAGCGGCCTGGTCCCCAGCGGCGGCGGGGCCTGCCTGGTGCTGGAAGACCTGGCGCACGCCCTCCGGCGGGGGGCCCGGGTACACGCCGTGATAAGCGGCTACGGTTTTTCCTCGGACGGCGCCCACCTGTCCCTGCCCAGCAGCGAAGGCTCCGAACGGGCCGTGCGCCACGCCCTCGCCGATGCGGGCCTGGCCCCGGAAATGATAAACTATATCAACGCGCATGCTACGTCCACCCCGGCGGGGGACGCGGCCGAGGCTAAAATGATAGCCCGCGTTTTCGGCACTTCCGTGCCGGTCTCGTCCACCAAGTCGATGACCGGTCACGAATGCTGGATGGCGGGGGCCAGCGAGCTGGTCTACTGCATCCTGATGGCGAAGGGCGGCTTTATCGCGCCCAACATAAATTTCGAAGAGGCCGATCCCGAGTGCGCCGGGATAAACGTGGTGCGCGAGGCAAGGCCGGCGAAACTGCGGCACGTGCTCTCGGATTCGTTCGGATTCGGCGGCACCAACGCCGCGATAATACTTGATCTCGAGCCTGATCTCCCTGGAGGGATATGACACGCGAAGAAATCGTCGAAGAGGTTAATAAGATCCTGGCGGAACAGTTCGAACTGAACCCGGCCAGCCTCAAAGAACCCGGGACCAAACTTCACGAGGAGCTCGGCCTGGACAGCCTGGACGCGGTGGACATCGTCGTCACGATGGAAAAGAAGTTCGGCTGCAGGATACAGGAAGCCGAGGCCCGCGAAATACGCACGCTCGACCAGCTTTACGATTGCATCAACAAGCTGAAAAATCCCTGAGGTGGACCCGCTAACAAAAGCGCAGGAAAGCCGCCGCCCCTGGACAGGCAGGACGAGGGGCGGGTATTTCGGGAACTGGCTCTTCATCAGGGTCCTGCGCCTCCTGGGCCTCCGGGCCGCCTACCTGCTGCTGCTGCCCGTCTCCTTCTACTTCCTCTTCTTCGCCCCCGAAGCCTTTAAAGCCTCTTCTGACTACCTGCGCCGGCAGTTCAAGTGCGGGGCGCTGCGCCGTTTTTATTATTCCTACCTCCATTTTTTCTGTTTCGGCCAGGTGCTGCTGGACCGCATCGCCGTGGGCGACGACCCGAGCCGTTTCAGGGTCGCCGAAGAGGGCTATTCCCATATCACGGCCGCGGCGGCGGCCGGCAAAGGCCTGGTGCTCCTGGGGGCGCACGCGGGCGGCTGGGAAGCGGCCGTGTCTCTGCTGGGCGGCAAGAACATAACCGTCAACGTGGTCAGGTTCGAAGGAGAGGCCGAGAACGTGCGCAGGCTTTTGCAGCGGTCCGTAAAGACCTCCAATATCCGCGTGATCGGAGTCAGCGGCTCTCCGGGCGACAGCCTGGCCCTGGTGGAAGCGCTGGGCCGGGGCGAGGTGGTCGCCATGCACGGGGATAGGACCCTGGGGGGGCGCACCGCGAAGCTGCCTTTCCTCGGCGGCGAGGCCGCTTTCCCGCTCTGGCCTTATGCCGTGGCCGCCGCGGCCGGCGCGCCCCTCATCCATACCTTCGCGGCGCGTACCGGCGCGTATGCCTACAGCCTCAAGGCCTGGCCGCCGGTACTGCCGGCGCTGGAAGGGACCGGCGCCGAAAAGGAACCGCTGAAAAAGTACGCGGCGCACTTCGCCCTGCACCTGGAAGCGTTCCTGGCGGAGAACCCGCTGCAGTGGTTCAATTTTTACCCTTTCTGGGAATCGCATGGATAAGAAAAAGATCCTCCTCGTTTCGGCCAATACCGAGGTTTCACCCTACCCGGCCTACCCGGCGGCGCTGCCGAGGCTCGCGGCCGCGCTGAAGACGCGCGGCTACGCGGTTTCACAGTACGATATGCTGACCGGCTCCCTGAAGGAGCTGGCCGAAAAAGTCCGCCTGGACGAACCCTTCCTGGTCGGCGTCTCGCTGCGCAATATAGACAATACCGATTCCTGCACCCAGCGCTCCTACATAGACGGCTATGCCGCGCTGGTGGCCGGCCTCCGGGCCTGCTCGTCCGCGCCCGTCGTCCTCGGCGGCAGCGGCTTCTCCATCTTTCCCGCGGAACTGGTAGCCCGGCTCGGTGCCGATTACGGCATAGCGGGCAGGGGGGAGGAAGCCCTTTGCGCGCTGGCCGACGCCTTAGCGCTGGGCAAGGACCCCGCCGCGCTTGGCTACGTCTATTCCCAAAAGCGCCCGGCCCTGGCGGGCGGCGCCCGCCCCCCGGTGTCGCCGGGCGGGGCGGACCATCAAAAGGACCTCCTGCAGTATTACTGGCGCAGCTCCGGGATGATTGGCGTGCAGACCAAGACCGGCTGCCCGCTGAACTGCGTCTACTGCACTTACCCGCTGATAGACGGCCGCTCGGCCTATGCCTTTAACCCGGAGGCAGTGGCCGACGAGGTGGCCCGCCTGCGCAAAGATTGCGGCGTGGACTACGTTTTTTTCACCGATTCGGTCTTCAATATGGACAGGGAGAAGGAGCTGGCGCTGGCTGAAGCGCTGATAAAACTGGGCACGCCGGCGAAATGGGGCGCCTTCTTCTCGCCCGCCGCCGTGGACGGCGGGTACCTGGCCGCGCTCAAGCGCGCCGGCCTTACCCACATAGAGTTCGGCTCGGATTCCTTCTCCGACCCGGTGCTGAAGGCCTACGGCAAGAACTTTTGCTACGCGGATATTTCGAAAGCCGGGGCGGAAGCTTTCAAGGCCGGCATACCGTCCGCGCATTACCTCATCTTCGGCGGCCCCGGCGAGACCGCAGACACCATAAAAGAGACCATGGCGCGCACGCGCGAACAGAAGCTGACCGTTTTTTTCGCCGCGATGGGCATGCGCATTTTCCCGGGCACGCCGCTGGCCCGCCTGGCGGCCGCCGAAAAAGGCGCCGGGCCCGGCGGCTACGGCCTGGAACCGGCTTTTTACTTCGCCCCCGGCTTCGACTCCGCTTCCCTTGAAAAGCTGGTAGCGCAAGAGACCGCCGGCGCAGGGAACTGGCTGCTGCCCCGCGACTATGAGAAGAACCTCAAGCTCATGCAGCGCCTGCGGGCGCGCGGCCGCAGCGGGCCCCTATGGGAATATCTCTGCCGATAAAGTAAAATTATTTTTATGCCGGCCCTCCAGGATACCCCCGTTCTCGAACTTCTGCCCCACCGGGCTCCGGTGGTGATGATAGACGCGCTGCTGGAAGCCTCTGAAACCCGCGGTGCCGCCGCCAAGACGTTTCGGCGGGGAGATTACGGGGTAAGCGGCGGCGCGGTCGCCGAGCCCGCGCTGATAGAATGCGCGGCGCAGACCGTGGCGGCCATGTTCGGGTATCTCGCAAGATCAGGCGCCCGGGCTTCCGGCCTGGGTTTTCTCGCGGGGGTCTCGTTGTTCTCTTTCAACAGGCGGCCGGAGCTGGACGAGCCGCTGCGCATTGAAGTGGAGGTCACCAGGAACCTCGGACCGATGTTCATAGTGGAAGCGAAGATACTTTCCGGCGCGCGGCGGATCGCCGGGGGAGAGCTGAAGCTCTATCTGCACGACGGGAAATAGGGAATTTTATGGAAAACCTGATAAAAGAACTTAAGCAGCATATCGTGACCAGCCTAAAGCTGGAGATAAGCCCGGATGAGATCGATACCGACGCCCCGCTGTTCGGGGAAGGGCTCGGCCTCGACTCCATAGATGTGCTGGAGCTGGTAGTGATGATAAACGCCAATTACGGCATCAAGATCGTGAACATGGACGAAGGACGCAAAGCTTTGACTTCGGTACGCAGCATAGCCGAATATATCACCGAAAAAAAATCCGCAAAATGAAGAGGGAAGTCGTAATAACCGGCGCCGGAATACTTTCCGCGGCCGGGGCTTCCGTCGGGGAAACCTGGCAGGCGCTGAAGGAGGGGCGGGACGGGCTCAGGCCTTTCTCTCTTTTTCCTTCGGCCCGCTACGCCGGCATCCCGGCGGGCCAGCTCCAGGCGGACCTACCCGCGCTGAGCGGCCTGGGGGGCGGTTCCCGCTCCGACCATCTTGCCGTGGCCGCGGCCAGGCAGGCGTTCTCCCAAAGTTTCCCCGGAGGGCTGCCCGATCCCGCCCGGGCCGGGGTCATCCTCGGGGCCTGCGTGGGCGGCATGGCCGACAGCGAGGTTTTCCTCGAGCGCCTGTTGCGCACCGGCGCCCGCGAGACGGAACTTCTCCATTTCCACGAGTGCGCCTCGTCGGCCGACGCGGTGGCCGGCACGCTGGGGCTGTACGGACCCTGCGAAACCATCTCCACCGCCTGCTCCTCGGGACAGAACGCCATCTGCCTGGCGGCCGAGCTGATACTTTCCGGCGAGTCGGACGTCATGCTGGCCGGCGGCACGGATTCCCTGAGCCGGCTTACGGTCAACGGCTTCGGTTCGCTGCTGCTCATGGACCCGCAGGGCTGCCGCCCTTTCGACGAGGAAAGGAAGGGCATGTCGCTCGGCGAAGGGGCCGCCGTGCTGGCGCTTGAAAGCGCCGGGTCGGCCGCCCGCAGGAACGCCAGGGTGCTGGCGCGCCTCTCCGGCTGGGCCGCCACCTGCGACGCCCACCACGCCGCCGCGCCCTCGCCCGAAGGGGAAGGCATACAGCGGGCCATGCGCGGCGCGCTGGCCGGCGCCGGGCTTTCTCCCGGCGACATCCAGTATATAAGCGCGCACGGCACCGCCACCCCGGACAACGACCGCGCCGAAGCGGCCGCCATAAAAGCCGTTTTCGGAGAACAGACGCCCCCGGTTTCGTCTATAAAAAGGGCGTTCGGCCACACGTTCGCGGCGGCCGGGGCCATCGAGACGCTGGCCTGCGTACTGGCGCTGCAGCACCAGGCCGTCCCGCCCAATGCCGGCCTGAACCGGCAGGACCCGGCCTGCCCCGTAAAGATCCAGCGGGATTTTGCCGCCTGCAAGCTCTCGAACGTTATGAGCCTCTCGCTAGGTTTCGGCGGCAATAATAACTGCCTTATCCTTTCGGCGGCCGGACAGGCGCAATAACATGGAGAACGAGAATACCGGCGCTTATATACTTAAAGCGGGGCTTGTAAGCCCGGCCGGCGGCTCTCCGGAGCAGCTGCTTTCGGCCGTGCCCGCGGCGCCGGTACCGCTTGATTATCCGGGACAAAAAGCGGCGTTGAAAACCGCCGGCTACCGCTGCGACCTGTCCGAGGCGAAGGCCCTGCTCGGCCCGATGAAGCTGCGCCGCCTGGGCCGGCTTCAGACCATGACCCTGCTCGCGGCTAAAAAAGCGGGCCTTTCCGCCGAGGCCTGCGCCGGGGATACCGGGGTTTATATGGGGACCGGCCTGGGGTCGATGGGTGAAACGGCGGCTTTCCTCGAGAATATGGTGCTCAACGGCGAGGAATTTCCCAAGCCCGCTAATTTCATCAATTCGGTGCATAATGCCGCGGCTTCCAGCCTGGCGCTGGAATATGCCATTAAGGGGGAGAACATCACGGTCGCTCACCGGGACATTTCTTTCGACGCGGCCCTGGGCCACGGCGTTTCCGCTCTCGCCAAAGGGCGGTTAAAGCGCGCCGTGGTCTGCGGCGCCGACGAACTTAACTATTACCACCTGCTTGCGGCGGAGGAAAAGGGCCTGTGGAAGGACGGCGCCGGACCGCTGCGGCCGCTGGCCGGGGGAACTACCCGCGGCACCAGCCCGGGCGAGGGCGCGGCCGTCTTCCTGCTTTCCTCCGGCGCCGCCGAGGGCGCTTTAGCGAAGGTGCTGGGCGCGAGGACCGCGAGATACCGCTACGACGCCTCCACTTATCTGGACCCGGCCGCCTCGGCCGATTTTCTCTGCGGCCTCCTGGCTGCCTGCGGGGTAAAGCCGGAGGAGACCGGCCTGCTCCTGTCCGGCGCCGACGGCGACTGCGCGCTCGACGCGGTCTATCTCCGGACGGCGGCGGAACTCGGCCGCCGCGCCGGCCGTCTTGTGCCGCACGGCAGCTTCAAGCAGTACTGCGGGGATTACAAGGCCGCCTCCGGCTTCGGCTTCGGGCTGGCGGCGCTGCTGCTGAGCTCCGGCACGGTCCCGCCCGGCCTGTTCCCTAACGGAACCGCAGCTCCCGGCCCTGTCAGCACCGTCCTGTCCTATACCATTTCCCGCTCGGGGTCCCATAGCGCGGCTTTGCTCAGGAGCTTATGAAAAAAATATTCCTTTTGCCTCTGCTGGCTTTAGCGGGCCTGTTCCCGGCCTGGACCGCTCACGCCGCCGACTCCTCCGTGTCGGTCAGGTTTTCGCCCGCGCAGCAGAAGGAATTCCTGGGCAAACTGGAGGGGAACCTTAAAGCTTCGCGAACCTTGCAGGCCAGGTTCGTGCAGGAAAAACACCTGCTGCTTTTCCAGGACGTGCTGACCTCCAGCGGGACGTTCGCTTTCTCGGTGCCGTCCAGCCTGCGCTGGGAGATAACCTCCCCGTTCCACTCCCTCCTGATCATGAACGGGCGGGAGCTGGCTAAATACGATTATATAAAGGGCCAGCCGCGCAGGCTTAAACTGCCTGTCGCCGACGCGCTTTTCGAGGTGTTCGGCCAGATCGCCGGCCTGCACCAGGGTAAGTTCTCCGAGCAGGCCGGGAAATACGAGCTGGCGGTCTATTCCGGGGAGCCGGCGCGGCTGGTGCTGGTGCCGAAGAACAAAAAGATGCGGCAGTTCATCCCCGCTATCGAGATGAAATTCACTCCGGCCCTCGACAGCGTCAGTTCCGTCAGGATCCGCGAGGGGGAGAGCGACTATACGCTGATAAGCTTCGAGGACGTGCGGCTCAATCCCGAGCTCCCCGCCGGCCTGTTCGCGCCGGAACAGAAATGAAGAAAAGCCGCCTGTCCCTTTTACTCCTGCCCTGCCTGCTCGGCGCCTGCTTCGCGCCGCGCCTGACCGGGATCCCGTTCGGCGACCAGGTGGTGGTGGACGGGTTCAGGAAAAGGGTGCAGGGGCCCTACCCGGCGGCTTACCGGGCCCAGCACAGGGTCACGCTGTCTTTTTACGGGCGCCAGTTCGACTTTACCGGCTACCTGCTGGTAAAGCGCCGCGGCGCCTGGCGCGCCGCCGCGTTCGGCGAATTCGGCGGCAGCCTTTTCGAACTGGCCGCGGTTCCCGGCAAGGCCGTGCGCGTAATAAAGAAACCGGGGGCCATACGCAAAAGCTGGCTCACCGGGCCGGCCGCGGACCTGGTGGAACTGCTGTTCCTGCCGCCTGCCGCCGACGCGCCGGTGGTCGTCTCGAAGCGGGGGGCGTCGGTCATACTGGCCTACCTGCGCAAGAACGGGGTTCAGGAAGAATTCCGTTTCGCGGAGGAGCAGGGCGGCGAGCAGGCGGAGCGGTTCACCGTGCTGCGCAACGGCGCGGCTTACGAGGTGGAGTATTCCGATTATGCCGCCGTCCCCGGAGTGGAGCGGAAAGTTCCGCGCCATATAGTCGTGGAGAACAAGAAGGCGCAGCTGAAGCTCGAGGCCGACCTGCTGAAGCTGGAGCCGGGAGAACTCCCGGAAAAATTATTTTATGAATGACCTTAAAAGCGACGCGGCGGAGGGCCTAAAAGAACTCCGGAATCCCCGGGAGGGAGAGCTGGAAGCGGTCTTCATCTTCCCGGCGGAGCTCGCCGTGTTCTCCGGGCATTTCCCGGGAAGGCCGCTGGTCCCCGGGGTGCTGGAGCTGGAGATGGCGCGGGCCGTCATGGAGCGGTTCACAGGGGCGCCCCTGCGCATAGTGTCGGTGGATAGGGCCAAGTTCCTGAGGGAAGTGAAGCCCGGAGAGCGTATCGACGCGCTGCTGGCCTTTTCCTGCTCGGGCGGGCGTTTCACGGTAAAAGCCAGGTCGGCCGTGGGCCCGGAAAAAGCCGCGCACGTCGAGCTGACGCTTGAAAAAGACTCCTGACCCTGAAACTCCCCGCGGGGCATAAAAAAACACCGGGCTTTCACCCGGTGTTTTTTTATGCCCCGGAAGCGGGCGGGTTATTTCTCGTACTCGTCCTGGCCGCCGGCCGGTTTTTTCATGAAGTAATTCTTGACTATCGCCTTGGCCAGCCTCTGTGAATTAGCCTGGGCGCTGTCCGTATAAGCGCTCCAGCCGCCTTCGCCCTTGGTGGAGCCAGTAGCGTCGAACTCGGCCAGCACGTCCTTCTGGTCCTCCGACCGGGTGATGCGCACAGTGGAGATGATAGTGGCCGCGCCTGCGCCCATGCCCACCCAGAACCTTGCGGCCGTAGAGCCGTTGTCGATCTTGCGCACGATGCCGTCCAGGATCAGCCCGCCTTTGGGGAGCGGGGCATTAGGCTTGTAGGCCATGGCGTTGAACCCGGCGGTCTGGAGTTCTTCCACAAGGAAGCTCTGTAGGCCGGATCTTACGCGGTCCTTCATCCCCTCCACTGCGGCCGGAACATTGGATTTGTCCCCCAGGACCTCGGTGTTGTTGGTCCTGAAAGGCTTCACGATTATCGGCTGGTCCTCCGGCGGGCGGCTCATTATCCGGTCGGTGCGCACCGCCAGGAGGTTGCCGCCGGCGCAGCCGCTGAGCAGGAACAGGCCTATCAAGCAAACAGCTCTTCCGGTAGAAAATATAACTTTCATTTTTCCTCCTGGTTAATACACGCTGTCAGACCCCACTGTTAATTGCCGAACCTGAACATGATCCCCAACTGGACCAGCCAGCCGGAGAGGTCCAGGGTGGTTGGAGCGACGACATAATCATAAGTGGATAAGGAATTCGCCGTGACCGCCATCTCGCTCATCATCAGCTTGTCTATGGACGCCACGAAAGCGACTTTCTTGCCGGCGGTTAAAGAGCCGCCGACCATAATGCCGCTGGCGCCTTCTATGGTGATGTCATCGGCCGTCGTATAGCCTCCGCCATACCAGGTGGGGGAGATATACATAAGCCCCAGGTGGGGCCCGATCGTCGCTTTTTCGCCCAGCTTGAACCTGGCCGCCACGTCGCCCTGCAGAGTATAGCCTACCATTCCGCCGGCCATCATAAAGCCGAAGCCGGCCGTCACGTCTATTTCCATCATGGGCGTGTTAATGCCGACGCCCGCGTTGATGGTGGGCAGCCACATGAAGCCGGAGGTAACGGTGTCGGTATAGGAATAACAGGACAAACCGTAACAGTCCACGCCCGAGACCTCGAAGCCCTCAAGCCCGTCGGCCATGCCGAAATTGCCCGGCCTGAGGTCGAGCAGGAACTTTACCCTCTTTTCGTCGCCGCCGGAATTATAATTGGCGCGCGGCTGCCGGTTGTAATTGTTGTAGGCGGGCTGGACGCGCTGCTGCCGTCTCGGCTGCGGCGCCGGCTCGGCGTACTCGTCGGCTTCTGCCACCGGCGCGGCCTGCACTTTTCTCCTGGGCTTCGGGGCCGGCGCCGGGGCTTCTTCCGCGTCTTCTTCAACTACCGGCTGGACTTTGGCTTTTGCCTTCTTGCGCGCCGGAGCGGGCTGCGCGGGCGCTTCGTCCGCCCACTCGTCCTCTCCGCCGTATTCCTGCGCGATAGCGGCCTGCGGCAAGATGAACGCGGCAAACGCAAATATCCACAATGCTCTTTTCATTGATAGTCCCCCCGTAGAATTGACCGCGAAGCTGAGTAAAACCCCTGACCCGATTCTTGAATTATTACAAAAAGCGCCCGGGATGTCAACGCGCGGCGCGGGTTCAGAGATGGGCGGTTATGCCTATGGAAATATGCCGCTCGCGTTTGTCGAAGAACTGGCCCTGCCGGGAATAGCCGTCGTAGAATTCCAGCGTCAGTCTCTGCGAGAAGACCTGGCCGGCCTCCCTGCCCAGTTTAAGCCCCAGCTGCACCGTGAAGTCCGGGGCCCAGTCATGTTCCTCGTTGAACAGGAGGTCGGAATCGAAGAGGAAGCGTTTCCCTAAAGGCGCCGAGATATCGTACTGCAGGGCCAGCCTGCCCCGCGGCGTTGCCGGGTCTTTGCGCAGGATATACTGCGCCCCGTAAGCATGGGTGACCGAGCCTGACAAGCTCCCGAAGTAAAGCGCCCGTAGGACTTCCCTCGAATAGTTTATCTGGCGGTAATTATACGCGGCGGTGGCCAGGGACACTTCATCACCAAGATGCGAGCTGGTGTGGGAAAGACAGAACTCGGCGCTGCCCGGCAGGCCGAAGGGCTTTTTTAGCCTGAGGTTCAGGGCGCCGATATAGTCGGCGTTGAGCAGGTCGAAGGAGTGGGAACTGATCACGAACCGGGACCTGAGATCCCCGCGGACGTTCACTCCCGCGACCTGCTCCGCGCCGCGGGTGGCCCTCACCAGCGGCAGTTCCCCGCCGATGCCGACATCCCAGAAGCTCATTTGCCTGAAATATTTTCCCGCGCTGCGGGTGTACAACGACCGGACCACCGGCTGGCCCGGGTCGGCGGCCAGCACGGCGCTTTGTTCCGCGTTGAAGAATTCGTATTCGTAGGCCCGGCCCTGGGCCGCCGCGGCCAGCAGTATAATGCCGCATAAAATATATCGTCTCATATATCCTTGAAGAGTTCGTCGAGGTTGACGAACGAATAACCGAGCGCCGTGAAATGGGAAATGATCTCCGCCACCGCCGCGCACAGGCTCTCTGCTGCGGCGCCGCCGTCATGCAGCAGGACGATGCTGCCGTCCCTGGCCGCGCCGTTCACCCGCGCGGCGGTGGTCCCCGCCGGGGTCCCGCGGTCGAAGGGCCGCACATCCCAGCCGGCCAGTGTCAGCCCGGCCTCTGCCAGGACGGGCCCCAGGTGCGGGTTCGTGAGCCCCATCGGGCTGCGGTAATACCGCGGCGTTTCCCCGCAAAGTTCTTTGAAGACCTGCTGCGCCCCGAGTATCTCGGCCTTCATGGGCCCGCCGGTGAGAAAGTTGGTCCACCAGCGGTGGGCGCAGGAATGGTTCCCCAGGGTATGGCCCTCCGCCGTGATCCGTCGGACCAGCGCGGCGTTGTCCTTGGCCCGTTCGGCCACGCAGAAGAAAGTGGCGCGCGCGCCGCGCTCTTTGAGCAGGTCTAGCAGGGCCGGCGTGGCGGCCGGATCGGGGCCGTCGTCGAAGGTAAGGGCTATTCTTTTTTTGCCGGGCCTGCCGTGCCGGAGCGCCGGGCAGAAGTAGTTCAGGCGTATCTCGAAAACCCCCGCCGCGGTGACGGCGCCATAGGCGAGCAGGGCCGTTGCCGCTCCCCACCAGCGCGCCTGGCCGGGCAAAAAAAACGCCGACCCGGCAAGGCAGGCGGCCGCGGCGGCGGTAGCGTAATGGAATGGCGTCATGGGGGCTCTCGTCCTGATAATTATAGCGCATTATTATTCCCGGCCGTACGGCCTTATCAGGTTTTTCAAAAAATGCTATTATTGAAGGCGCAGTCTTACCACATTTTGCCGCGGTAGCTCAGTGGTAGAGCACCGGTCTGAAAAACCGGGTGTCGTTGGTTCGATCCCAACCCGCGGCAAATTCCATTTCAGGAGAACGGTCCTATGCCCCTCCATAACAAGATCCTGATAGCCGACGACGACGCCGAAATGCTGGAGATGCTCAGCACCATGCTGGAAGGGGAAGGCTATGTCATCGTCAGGGCCGAGAACGGCGCGGAGGCCGTGGAGCTGGCCCGTAAAGAGCTGCCCGCGCTGGTGATGCTCGACATCCATATGCCCGTCCTGGACGGCCTCAAGGCCTGCAAGGCGATAAAAACCGATCCAGCCACCAAGCCCATTCCCGTGGTGATGCTCACAGTCGAGGGCAGCATAAAGGAAATAGAGGAAGCCATAGGCTACGGCGCCAAGACCTACCTGACGAAACCTTCCAGCCGCTCCGAGATCCTCAAGGTAGTAAAAAGTTCTATCTCTTAAAATATTCAGGCTAAATAAAAAGCCGGCCGCGCTGCACGCGGCCGGCTTTTTTTACCGCCCCGGTCAGACTACGCGCAGGAGCGCGAAATGCAGGTATTCGGTCTCGGGCATGCTGATAAGGATCGGGTGGTCTTTGGCCTGGCCGCGCAGTTCCACCAGCATGGCTTTGCGGTTGGTCCGCGCCGCCGCGCCGGCCAGGGTCTCTACGAACATCCCGCGGGAGATGTGGTGCGAGCAGGTGGACACCGCCAGGTAGCCGCCGCGCGGCAGGGCCTTTATGGCGGCGCCCGCCATGCGGGCCAGCATCTTCAGGGCCTGGGGGAGGTGCTTCTTGTTGTGAACTATGTTCGGCGGGTCCAGCAGGATGAAGTCCGGCTTCTCGGGCAGCTGGCCGGACTCGAGGGCCTCCAGCACCCGTTCGGCCTTCTCCTTCCTGAAAGTTATTTTCTTGCCGACGCCGTTGAGCTCCGCGTTCTCGATGGCGGCCTCTACGGCTTTATCCGAGGAATCTATGCCCCAGACCGCTTCGGCCCCGGCTTTGGCCGCAGTTATCGCGAAAGCGCCGAGGTAGGTGTGCAGGTCCAGCACCTTGCGGCCTTTGAAGAGTGGCGCCAGCGCCGCCCGGTTCTCGCGCTGGTCGAAATACCAGCCGGTCTTCTGCGCGCCGCTCATGGGCACCATGTATTCCAGCCCGTTCTCCTGTATGCGCGCCTTCTCGGGCATGGTCCCGAAGGCGACCTCCTCGTAGCTCGGCAGGCCTTCCAGTTCGCGGAAATGGTGGGTATTGCGGTAGACGATGCCGCGCGGGCGCAGCACGTCGATGAGGGCGGTCGTTATCTCGGCCTTCAGCAGTTCCATGCCGGCCGAAAGGATCTCCACGACCACGGCGTCGCCGTAGCGGTCCACTACCAGCCCGGGCAGGCCGTCCGATTCTCCGAAGCAGAGGCGGCAGTTGCGGCTGATGCCTAGCGACTCGCGGTATTCCAGCGCCTGCTCCAGGCGCGTTTTAATGAAATCTTCCGGCAGCGTCAGCGTGTTCGCGGCCAGCAGGCGGAAGGAAATGAGACTTTTCGGGTTGAAAAAGCCGACGCCGGCGGCGTTGCCGGTGGGGTACTGCAGGCCGCAGATAGTTCCGGGCGGGATGGTGGTGTCCACCTTCTCCAGCTCGTTGGAGAACACCCAGAGATGCCCGGAGGCGCGGCGTTTTACCGCCGAGGTTTTAAGTTTAAGTATTTTGTAGTCGTTCATCTATTGATCCCATGGCTTCCACCGGCGAGCCGATCTTGACGTCGAAAGCCCTCGCGAAATTACCGTTCCGAACCGAGAATTCAAGAAAGCCGAAAGAGCCGATGACCGCCAGCGCCTCGCCTTCCGGTACCGAGGCGTAGGTAAGCTTCAGGCCTTTGATCATGCGCTCCGAGATGGCGAAGACCGCGTTGGCGTTCACGTGGCCGCGCCGGATGTTGGTTATGGCGTTGCCGAAATGGTCTATGGCTATCACCTGCCCGGTCACCCGGTTGCCCGCCTTCTCCGGGCGGGGGAAAGGCAGCTTGCGGTAATCGTTGAAGACAGGGCCTATCTTCTTTTCAGGCAGCCCTTTGGCTATAGCCGCCGCCACCGGGGCCATGATGTCGCGGCCGTGGAAGGTGGCGCTGATGTCCTTGCTGAACAACCCGGAGTTGCTGATGAAGCGCGCTTCTTTTATTTTCTCGGCCTGTTCCACCCAGCTTATCAGGCCGTTGTCAGGGGCTATGAACTGGTAATGCTCCGTCTTCGCCCAGATTATGCCCCGGCCGGTCCCCACGGTGGGGTCCACCACGTTTATGAACAGGGTGGATTTGGGCATGTACGGCATGGCGGCCATCAGGTAGAACGCGCCGGTCTGTATGTCCTGCGGGGGCACGTCGTGGGTGATGTCGATGATGGTCAGGCGCGGGATCCTGGTGTACAGCACGCCTTTTATGGCGCTTACGAACGGGTCCGTGGTCCCGAAATCCGAAAGCAGGGCTATCGTGTTGGTCTTCATAATGCTGGCAGCGCGGCAGGCCGCGCCTTCGCGTTGTTCCCGCCGCCGGCGGCGGTCCGGCCGGGGTTAGTCCTGGCCGTGGGCCTGGTGGTGGCCAGGGATGGTAAGCGGAAGCTTCTGCCTGCAGAGCGGGCAGTTGTCCGGGGGGAACAGCTGGAGCGGGTAGGAGATGAGCCCGCGCACCGGGACGTTGAAGGCCAGGTCGCCGGTGGAGCGGTCCACTATCGCGGCGATGCCGACTATCTTGGCCCCGTAGCCGCGGGCCAGGTTTATGGCCTCGCCGCAGAGGCGGCCGGTGTTGAGCACGTCGTCCACTATCAGCACGCGTTCGCCTTCCGAGATCTTGAAATCGCGCTTGAGCACCATCACGCCGTTGATCTTTTCCGTGAAGATGGAGCGGGCTTTTTTGACGCGGGCCACTTCCTGGCCGATGGACATGGAGCCGACCGAGGGGGAGATCACCACGTTGACTTCCTGGGTGAATTTGGAGGCCATCTCCTTGGCCACTTTCTGGGCGAGGTGCGGGTATTGGAGGATCATGGACGGCTGGATATAGGTCTGCGTGTGAAAGCCGGAAGGTATCTGGAAATGTCCGTTAAGTATGGCGCCGTGTTCCTGCAGCAGGCCGACTATGTCGAATTTACCCATTTTAGACATTATTTCTTTCCTCCTACCATCAGGTTGTTTATCTTGGTGAAATCAATCACCGGCCCGTTCTTCGCCGCGTCCTTGATAAGTTTGCCGGCGTCCCTGGAGCTGAGCATGGTGATATCCGGGTTGGTCATCTTGCCTTTCAGCGTGAAAGCCAGGGCCGGTTTGCCGCTCGCGTCGGTGAGCGCCTCCGGGAGGCTGCCCATCGAATAGTACTTACCTGATATTGTATAAATTTTAAGGTCCATGGTTTCATTCGAAAAATCTATCCAGCCGGTGGCGTGCGCGGAAAACTCCTTGCCGTCCATGTAGAAGTTCTTTACCTGCACCCTGCCTTTGTCCATGGAATACTCGCTGCCGATGGCATTGAAGGAGATATCCTTGAGCTTGTAGCCGAACTTAAGGGCTCCCGTGCGGTTCCACTTGTAGATCAGCCGCAGCGGCATGGAGAAGATATAGTAGACGCGGTCTTTCTCCGACGTGGCTTCAACATCGAAAAAAGTGCCGCGGCCGGACTTGATGGAGACGTCCCCTTTGAGCTGTTCTATGCTGCCGGAGATGTTCTTTAGCGCGGCCGAAACGTAGAAGTTGTCGGCCTCCATGTAATCGTGGCTGAAATGGTCGGCCTTATAGAGGAGCCTGAAAAAGGCGTAACCGCTGGGAATGGAGTTCTTGAGGGTCTTCAGCCAGACGAGCTGCGACCTCCTGGTCGGCTTGCTTTTGGGCGCGCCGCGCAGCTTGATGATGTCGAAGATCAGTTTTTTCGTGGCGGAGAACGTCAGCTCCTTGGAGTAGCCGGTGAAGTAAACGGTTTTAGCTTTGGTGAAGGGGTTGACGATCGCCATTTTGCCCAGGACCTGCTTCTTGTTGAGGCGGCCGGAATAGGTGAGGCCCAGCTCTTCTTTGGAAATGTCGGTCTTTAATTTGAGGCCGGTGAGGCGGGCCGAGCCCAGGGCTAGGCTCCCGTCCGACGCCGTTATGTAGCTGTTGGCGAAATTTTCCGAAAGCAAAGCCGTGGCGTTCAGGTCCGCCGCGGAAAGCGCCTGGTAGCGGAAGCCCGCCCAGGTGGTGTTCGCCACCACCCTCGAAACCTGGGGGCGGCCGTTCTCTGAGGCCACCCTCAACCGTACGGTCAGTTTCCCGGAAGGGTCGCTGAAAGGGAGGTCGCAGTAGCGCTGTATGAGCAGGAGGCTCAGCGGCGGGGCCGCGACCGTGAAATTGTACGACGGCGTGGAAAGGGATAGGTCGAGGGTCCCTTCGGCCTTGACGTTCAGCGGCTTGGCCGTGGTCTGCAGGGAGAATGTCATCGTGCCGGTCCGCACTATGTGCAGGTCCCAGGTCGAGCGGGGCGCCGTGAACTTGAGCGGCGACTCGAACAGGTAGGCCAGCTCCGTGCTCTTTACCTCCGGGGTCTCGGCTTTCAGCGCTATCTCCGGCCTGCGGAAGTTCTTCATGCCGCCGGAGAAGCGGGCAGTTTTGCCCAGGACGGCGAGTTCCGCGCGGAGGTCCTTTATCCCGGCCGCTTCCCAGTTGAAGGCGGCGAAATTCACGGCGCCCTCGGCGTAGAGGCGGCCCGAGACCGGCTTCTTGAACGCGTCGCTCTTAAAGAAAACGGAGGCGTCGAAAAAGGTGTCCTCGGCCGGCTTGAAATCCTTAACGTTGAGATTGAAATTCTCGAAGGAGTAGCGCTTGCCCGAAGCGACATAGATGATGGCCACCTCGCCGTCCTTTATCTCCGCGGAACTTATCCTGTTCAGGCTGCTCTTTTTCCCTGTCTTGCGGTAGCCCGCGAAAATATCGCCGATGTTCCAGTGCCCGTCGGCGCGCTTGATCAGCGTGATCTTCGGGGAGATGAAGCGCAGGCTGTCGATCTCGACTTTGCGCCTGAACAGGGGCAGGATGCGGTAGGTGGCGTAGATATAGTCGGCGGTGACCAGGTCTATCGCCTCCGTCCCGGTCTCGGTCACGCGCAGGCCCTTAACTTTTATCTCTCCCGCAGCGGAGAACCTGGCGCCCTCGATGCGGACGGGGCGCTTAAGTATCTCCTGCAGCTGGTAGGTGACTATGGAATGCAGGTTTTCCGGCGTGAAGATAAACCTGGCGGCCGTTACCGCCGTGGCGGCCAGGCAGGCCGCGAAGATAAGCGGGAGGAAGACGATCCGTATGAGTACCTGTTTAAATAACTTCATGACCTGAGGTATATTTTAGCAGTATTAAAGAGGTATACGGCCGCCGAAAAAATAGCGCGGTAAAAATCCTTCTGGCAGCTCAGCACCTGCGAAAGATAGGCTTTGAAGGAAAGAAGTTCGGGGAACATCAGCTTAAGGGCCGCCGCGAAACCGGCGCAGTTGAGCAGCAGCACCACGGGCAGGGAGAACAGCAGCCCGCCGGCTTTCTTCAGGTCGCTCTGCACGGGGCCGGAAAGGATGTCGGCCGTGTGCAGCAGGTGGAACGCCAGCGTGAAGCCCGCCGCGGCCAGGAACCACGGGCGCAGCGGCGCCGCGCCATAGAAGCGCGCGGCGGTCCAATAGACCAGGGCCGCCGCCAGCGTGTAGAACGGTATGAAGTAAGGGGCCAGGGAGATAAAAGTGTTGGTGGAATCGGTCAGGACGTAACCGCTCTGCCTGCGCACGGCTATCTTGCGCACTTTTACCCCGCTGAGCAAGGCCGCCAGGGCATGCGAGAGCTCGTGCGCGGTCACGTAAAGGCGCTTGTTCCCCAGGTCCCTGCCGCTGACGGCGCCGGCCGCGTGCAGCAGCAGGAAAGCCAGCGCGCCGGCCAGGAGAGGGAAGGTCACCTCGAGCCTGCCCAGCGCGGGGCCGAGCGTAAGCAGCGTGGCCCACACCGCCGCGGCCGCGGCAGGCGCTATCAATATCCCTGTTATGGTCCTGGCGGGGCTCATAGGCGGTAGTACGGAGGCTTAGTCCGCTATCCTGGCTGAGGCGGCGGGCCCGAGCTCGGCCTGCCAGGCCTTCCGGGCGGAGGGCAGGCTTTTTGCGGCTTCGGCCGCCCAGGGGTTGAGGGGGGAAGGGAAGTCTTCGGCGGCGGTCTTGTACCAGGTGTAGGCCAGCCTGGCGGAACTTTCGGAGACGTACAGGTCCCTTTCCGCGCGCAGCAGCGCTTCCTGCCGCGCGGCCTCTTCCCTGGCGAGCTCCCCGCTGCCGGCTCTTTTTTTAAGCGCCAGCAGCTTATCTTCCAGCCCGGCGTCGTAGTATCGTTTTTTCAGCGAAGGGTTGTCCCGCCAGAGTTCCTGCTGCCGGGCCTCCAGCAGCGCGGAGCGGGAGCGAAGCCCCAGGTCGGCCGCCGCGAGGAAAAAAAGGACCGCCGTTAAAGCGGTCCAGGCGGCGAGGCGCAGCGTCGCCGGCCTCATTCAGGCTCCCGGTTTTCTGAGGGCCGGCTGCGTGTGCAGCAGCTTGTGGATGAGCGAACTCAGCACCTGCGGTTTCACGGGTTTTTCGATGAAGTCTTTCACGTTCGGCTCCTGCTTTATCATCTCGGAGGTAGAGCGGTCGGTATAGCGGCCGGTGATGATGACTATGGGGATGTTCCCCGTGTCGTCGCCCTGGAGCTCGCGCAGTATCTCGAAGCCGCCGAATTTGGGCAGCATCAGGTCCAGCAGTATCAGGTCGGGGTTGACGGTGCGCGCCTTCTTCAGCGCTTCTTCGCCGTCCGCCGCTCTTTCTATGTTGAAGCCTTCTTTCTTGACTATGAATTCGATCAGGTCCCTGACGGCGTCGTCGTCGTCCACTATCAGGACCAGTTTGTCAGCGGGATTGCTGAACCCGGAACTATTTTCCATCTTTCCTCTTTTGCCCGTTAAAAGCTGTTAAAGATTCGTGGTAACGAGCGTTTCAGTGGTCTGCACGCCGTGGATGCCGCGTACTTCGCGCACTATCAGGCCGCTGAGTTTGTCTATCGTGTCCGATTCGGCCAGGAGTATGGCGTCCCAGCCGCCGAAGGTCATGTACACGTCCTTTACGCCGCGGACGTTCTTTATCTGCTGTACGGCCTTCTGTTCGAGACCGGCCACCAGCTTGCAGAGTACGAAAGCTATCATATCGGTTCTCCTTCTAGATCCGCCCGTTCCACGCGGCGCTGCGGTATTTCGTCTCCGCCAGCTCCGCCGCGCGCCCGAGCGTTTCCGGCGCCGCCGCCGTGTTCTCCCATTCAAGTCCGAATTCGCCGCCCAGCGCCTTGATCACGGCATTGCTGTGCCGGGGGGCGTTTGCCCTGGCGTCCGGAGCCTGGAAAGAGGCCTGGTAAAGCATATGGTCGCCGAATTTGCGCAGGGCGCCGCCAAGTACTTTTTTCCCATTATACAATATATCCATGTTGACGGGTTTTGAAAAGCAGTCCATTACGGGGTCGTTGACGGCGTAATCTTTGGTCTTTTCCTTGAGCAGGTCGAAGGTTACTCCCTGGCGGGCGTATTCGTCGTTTATCGCTTTATGGAGGCGGTCGTAGGTCTTGCCGGGCTCGAAATAGACCCCGGGGCAGTGAAAGATGAAGGAGAAGGTCAGGTCCGTCTCGTGGAAGACTATGCCGCCGCCGGTGGGGCGGCGGGTGGCGTCTTTTATGGCGCAGCCGGCGGCCGCTACGGCTTCCTCTACGTTCTTGCGCCGCTGGGAGTAGCCGTAGGTTATGCCGGGGGCTTTCCAGTTGTAGAAGCGCAGGATGTGGGGGGCGGGCATGGCTTCGCACAGCGCCTCGTCCATGGCCATCTGTTCATAGACGTCCAGCGCCTGCGTTTCGATGATTATCCCTTTGTTCATTGGATCGGCGTATTCTTTGCTCGCCCTGGCGCCGCGGGGGCAGGGACGCAAAACGCGCTAGGGCACACCGTGCCCGTCGCTCATCCTCCTCCCTCGCCGCTTACGCAAGGCTCGGTCGTCGGAAGGTTTTGCTTACCCTGTCCCCGCGGCACCCGGGCTCCGGCTCTCAATTACTTATCCGCAAGCCTCGGCCTCCGTGAAGGTTTTGCTAACCCTCTCCACGCGTCGTCCGCGGTTCCTGTCCCGGTGGCGTCCGAGCCCTACCAGTGGAGGTTGGGCTGGCGGGCGGCCTGCACTTCGTCCAGGCGCTTGACGGGCATGGTGTGCGGCGCGTCCTTGAGCGACTGGGGGTCGGCTATGCCGGCGTCGTGCACGGACTTCATGGCCGCCACGAATTCGTCCAGGGTATCCTTCGACTCGGTTTCGGTCGGCTCGATCATGATGGCCTCGTGCACGATCAGCGGGAAGTAGATAGTGGGCGCGTGGAAGCCGCGGTCCAGCAGGCCCTTGGCCACGTCCAGCGTCTTCAGGCCTTTCGCGAGCATGTCCGGCCCGGGGGTCAGCACGCATTCGTGCATGCAGTATTCCTTGGAATACGACGGGTACATCTCCTTGAGCAGCGCCGCCACGTAGTTGGCGTTGATGATGGAGCAGACGGCTATCTCGCCGAACTCCTTGGCGGAATGCGCCAGCATATAGGCGTAGGCGCGCACGAGCACGCCGGTGTTGCCGAAGAAGGCCTTCACCTTGCCTATGCTGCGGGCGTCGCCGAAGTCGGAGACGAACTTCCCGCCTTCCTTCTTCACGGTCGGCACAGGCAGGAACGGGGCCAGGTGCTTGCGGCACACGATGGCGCCGGCGCCGGGGCCGCCGCCGCCGTGCGGGGTGGAGAAGGTCTTGTGGAAGTTCAGGTGCATCATGTCGATGCCGAGGTCGCCGGGCTTCACCATGCCTATCAGGGCGTTGAAGTTTGCGCCGTCCATGTAGAGGAGCGCGCCGGCCTCGTGCACGGCTTTGGCGATGGCCTCGATGTTGGTCTCGAAGATGCCGACGGTGTTAGGCACGGTCAGCATCAGCACGGCGGTCTTGGGGCCGATATGCTTCTTCAACTCCTCCACGTCCAGGCGGCCGTCGGGCTTGGAGGTGATGTTTACCGTGTTAAAGCCCATCATCGACGCGGTGGCCGGGTTGGTGCCGTGCGCGGAATCGGGGACAACTATTTCGTTGCGGGTCTCGCCCTTGTTCTCGAAGTAGGCCTTGGCCAGCAGCAGGCCGGTGAATTCGCTGTGCGCGCCGGCGGCGGGCTGCAGCGTGATGGCGTCCAGGCCGCACAACTCGCACAGGCGGGCGGACAGGTCGTGGATGAGCTCCAGCGTGCCCTGCGCGCAGGTGTCGTGCGCGAGCGGGTGCAGCGCGGCAAAGCCTTCCAGCGCCGCGGCTTCCTCGTTGAAGCGCGGGTTGTACTTCATGGTGCAGGAGCCGAGCGGGTAGAAATGCGTATCGACGGAGAAGTTCAGGCGGGACAGGCGCGTGAAGTGGCGTATCACGTCGAACTCGGACAGCTCCGGCAGGCGCGGGGGGGACTTGCGGCGCAGGTTAGCGGGCACGTTGGCTTTGGCGCGCAGGGGGTTCTTGCACCACAGGCCGCGGCGGCCGGGATCGGATTTCTCTATGCTGAGGCGGTTGTCGAGCGTGGCGGCGCAGGTCATATGGCCTCCTTTATCGCGGTTTCGAGTTTCAAGATGTCCGCCTCGGTCTTGGTTTCGGTTGCGCAGACCAGCAGCGTTTCTCCGAGTTCCGGGAAGAGCGGGACCAGCGGCAGGCCGATGTCCACGCCGCGGGCCAGCGCCTTCTCGCGCAGTTTCGCCGCGCTGCCGGGAACGGACAGGACGAATTCGTTGAAGAACGGGCCTTTGAACTTGAGCGAGCAGCCCTTTATCGCCGAGAGGCGCTCGGCCGCGAAGGCGGCGGCGCCGGCGTTAGATTCCGCCAGCTCCTTCAGGCCTTCGGGGCCGTAGAGCGAGGAATAGACGGTGGCGGCCAGCGCGCAAAGCGCTTCGTTGGAACAGATATTGGAGGCGGCTTTGTCGCGGCGTATATGCTGCTCGCGGGCCTGCAGCGTCAGTACGAAGCCGCGCTTGCCGTCTTTATCCTTGGTGAGGCCGGCTATGCGGCCCGGCATCTGGCGCACATGCTCCTTCTTGCAGGAGAACAGGCCCAGGTAGGGGCCGCCGTAAGCCAGCGGCAGGCCCAGGCTCTGGCCTTCGCCCACCGCGAAATCAGCGCCGTACTCGCCGGGAGCGGCGAGGATGCCCAGGCTGACGGGATCGGCCGCGGCCACCAGCAGCGCGCCGGCTTTCTTGGCGGTCTCGGCTACGCCGCCCATATCCTCTATAAGGCCGAGGAAGTTGGGCGTCTGCACGGCCAGGCAGGCCGCGCCTTCGAGCAGGGCCGGCAGGGCGGCTTTGTCCATCGCGCCGTCCTTCATGGGAACTTTTACGTAAGTGTAGTCGGCGGAATGGGCGAAATAGGTCTTGAGCGTGTCCATGTACTGCGGGTTCACGCCGGCGGAGTAGACTATCTTCTTGCGGCCGGTGACGCGCACCGTGGCGCGGACGGCCTCGGCGAAGGAGCTGGCGCCGTCGTACATCGAAGCGTTGGCGCAGTCCATGCCGTACAGCGCGCTGACCGTGCTCTGGAATTCGTAGATGGCCTGCAGCGTGCCCTGGCTGGCCTCTGGCTGGTAGGGCGTGTAAGCCGTCAGGAACTCGGTGCGAGAGGTTATGGCTTTTACGGCGGCGGGCGTGTAGCGCTCGTAGGCGCCGGCGCCCAGGAAGCTCAGCGGGCGGCAGTTCTTGCCGGCCAGGCCGGCCATGCGGGCGGCGGCCTGGGACTCGTCCAGGCTCTCGGCGGGCAGGTTCAGCTTCGGCCAGAGGAATTTTGAGGGGACCTGCTTTACGAGCTCTTCGAAGGAGGCGGCGCCGATGGTTTTCAGCATTTCCTCTTTATCGGATTTAGTGTGGGGGATATACATGTGGTACTCCTGGGGCAGTCGGGGGTCAAGAGTCGAAGGCCGGGAACCGGGAATCGGGAATCCGGGAATATGCTTTCCCATGACTCCCGACCCCAGACTCCCGACCGGTAGTTGTTAGTGCGCCGCTTGCTTGACGAAGTCCTGGTAGGCGGCCCAGTTCATCAGGGTTTCGCCTTCCGCGGGGTTGGACGGCTTCATCTTGAACAGCCAGCCGTTGTCGAGCGGGGACTGGTTGAGCAGGGCCGGCTCTCCGGTAACCGCGTCGTTGATGGCGGTGACTTCGCCGGACACCGGGGAGTAAATATCGAAAGCTGATTTTACCGATTCCACCACCGCGCAGGGCTTCTCTTTTTCCAGCTTCTGCCCCACTTTCGGCAGTTCCACGAACACCACGTCGCCCATCTCGTGCTGGGCGTGGTCGGAAATGCCTACGGACGCTTCCGCGCCGAGGTGTATCCACTCGTGGGTCTTGGTATATCTGGCTTCTTCGGGTTTAGGCATATTATCTCCTTAATGTGCTTACAAATTCCGCCCGGCGTTTATTTGCCGGTGTAAATGTTCTTGCTGAAGGCCGTGCCCTTGTGGAAAGGCATTTGCGAGACTTCCGCCTTCACGCGGCGGCCGCGGATCTCCACTTCCAGCGGGGTGCCGGGCTTCAGGCCGGGGGGCACGACGTAGCCCACGCCGATGCCTTTCTTGAGCGTCGGGGAATAGGTGGCGCTGTTGAGCTCGCCCACCTGCTTGCCGTCCATGAAGATCTTGCAGCCGGGGCGCGGCACGCCGCCGGTCAGGGTCAGGCCGGTGAGGCGGCGCTTCACGCCGTTGGCCTTCTGGTCCGCCAGGATGGAGCGGCCGATGAAATCGCCCTTGTCGAGCGCTACGACCCAGCCGTAGCCGGTCTCGTAGGTGGTGTGGAAATCGTCCACGTCCTGCCCGTAAAGGAGGTAGCCGGATTCAAGGCGCAGGGTGTCGCGGCAGCCGAGGCCGCAGGGAACGATATCGTAGGGCTTGCCCAGCTCCATCATCTTTTCCCAGACCTGCGTTATTATGGAATGCGGCGCGGTGATCTCGAAGCCGTCCTCGCCGGTATAGCCGGTGCGGCTGATATAGCAGTGCTGGCCGAAGATGTCTTTTTCTACGATGCCGAAGCGGGGGAGCTTGAGCGCCTCGGGGGCGAAGAGCTCGAACATTTTCGGCACGTTCGGGCCCTGGATGGCGACCATGGAGAAATCGTCGCTCTTGTTCTCGATCTTCACGTGCATCTTTACCGCCTGGGACTTGAACCACTCGTAGTCCTTGGTGGAGGTGGTGGCGTTCACTATGACCAGGTAGCGGTCGGGGGCCAGGCAGAAGGCGATGATGTCGTCCACCAGGCCCGCGTTCTCGTTGGTGACGTGGGAGTAGACGCCCTTGCCGGGGGTGGCCTTGCGCAGGTCGTTGGCGTTGATGCGCTGCAACAGCTTGAAGGCGTCCGCGCCGGTCACGAAGACCTGGCCCATGTGGGAGACGTCGAAGATGCCGGCCGACTTGCGCACGGCTTCGTGCTCCTTGAGGATGCCGGAGAATTCGATGGGCAGTTCCCAGCCGTGGAAGTCCACCATCTTGCCGCCTGCTTTCCTCATGGTCTCGTTAAGGGTGGTGCGGCGAATTTCGGTTGCGGTGGACATAGGGCCTCCTGGGCTGTATAGGTATATAAAATTTATAACAAATATCCCGAGGGCCGGGCAAATATCCCGGCGCGGCCCGCGGGAGAGCCCTGGCCCGGGAGGCGGGAAACAGGGGAAATCAGAAGCCCCGCGGACGCGCGGGGCTTTTGCTGCCGGGCCGGGAACGGCTCAGGGCAGAGGAATTTGGTAATTGGCGGCGGTCACCGGGGCCATTTCCTCACCCAGCAGGCCCTTTTTCTGCAGGTAGGCGGGCACCCACACCGGCATGGTGGCGCGCAGGTTGAACACCAGGTAGGGGATGGTCCACATTTTCATGCGCCTGTTCTCCGGCAGGACGTGGTTCATGATGAGCACCAGGTTGTTGGTGCAGTTGTTGGTGATGGTATCGTAAAATTCACCGTCGCGGTTCACCGCCGCCAGCTTTACGGCTTCGCGCACCATCTGCGCTTTCTGTTCGTGCGTGAAGTTCACGGCGTAGGGGATGAGGCGCGGTGAATCGGTATCGTACAGCGCGGTCCTGGCCGCGTAGTCTTCCCAGGTGGTCAGCATCCAGACTATCCCGAACTTCTTCTTCATGCCGCTGACCAGGCCGTATGACTGGCCTTCACGCAGGAAAGCCTCTATGGTCAGGGAAAGCCCTGAGGCTTCGTTGCCGTTGGCGTCGGTCAGCCCGCCTTTCTCGAAAGTAAAGGTCAGCAGCGAGTGCGCGGCTATCCATTCGGGCGCGAAAGGCTTTTTAACGAAATAGACGTTCTTCACGAGCTCGGGCTTGATCGAGGCCGTAGCCCAGTCGAAGGAATCTTTCGCCGGGACGGAGGCCTGGAACCAGCGTATATTGTTGACCGTGAGTGTCCCGTCGAGATCGGAAACGACCTCCGCGCGCCTGCGCTTGGCCTGGTAGGGGGGGAGCGTCAGCTCGTGCAGGGCCGGGTCGTATTTCTCTATGCCCGAGACCTTCAGCACGGACATGTCGTCCGCCTGCTTGGCCTTGGCCTCCAGATGGACCGTCTGGCCGTTGAACTTGCGGGCCTTGCGCCGGCTCATGTCCAGTTCAAAAATGCGCCCGTCCGGGGTGTTGAAGAGTATCTTCTCGTCGTTGACGGTGAGCGTCCCGTTAAGGATGTAGCTTACGCCCCATTTTTTCTGGGCCTGGAGGTCGTCGGAAACCAGGACGCCGGCCTGGATGTCGGCCGCGGTCAGCGGCTGCAGGTCTTCGAAGGCCGGGGTTTGAGCGAAAGAGAGGGAGGCGAAAAAAACTGGCAGTGAAACTATGGAAAGTAGTTTTCTGAGCATATATATATCATAACGGTTATATGCCAGGGGCCCAAGGTCTCAAAGGCCCTTAAATAACTGTAATATTGCCCACGCCGGACTGGGCCCAATGGACCGCTATTGCGCCTTAAAGAAAAGCGCGGAAAGCGGCGGCAGCGTGATCTTGAGCGAATACGGGCGCCCGTGCGCGGCGGCTTCTTCGGCCTCCACGCCGCCGTGGTTGCCCAGGCCGCTGCCCCAGTAATCGGCGGCGTCGCTGTTGAGCAGTTCCTTCCAGAAGCCGCCGTTGGGCACGCCCACCACGTAATTGTGGCGCGGTATCGGGGTGAAATTGCAGATGGACAGTATCGTGCCTTTCCCGTTGGAGGCTTTGCGCAGCAGCGCGGTCACGCTCTGCTGGGAGTCGTTGGCGTCCACCCATTCGAAGCCGGCCGGGTTGCAGTTCAGCTCGTGCATGGCGGGCTCACCGCGGTACAGGGCGTTGAGGTCGCCCACCCATTTCTGCATGCCGGCATGCGGGGCGTGTTCGGTCAGGTGCCAGTCCAGGCTGGTGTCGTGGTTCCATTCCTTCCACTGCGCGAACTCGGCTCCCATGAAGAGCAGTTTCTGCCCGGGCTGGGCGAACATCGCGCCGTAGAGCAGGCGCAGGTTGGCGAATTTCTGCCAGTCGTTGCCGGCCATCTTGTTGAGCAGCGAACCCTTGCCGTGCGCCACCTCGTCGTGGGACAGCGGCAGCACGAAGTTCTCGCCGAAGGCGTAGAGCATGCGGAAGTTGAGCGCGTTGTGGTGGTACTTGCGGTAGACCGGGTCCTTGGTGAAATATTTCAGCGTGTCGTGCATCCAGCCCATGTCCCATTTCATGCCGAAGCCGAGGCCGCCCAGGTAGGTGGGGCGCGACACCATCGGCCAGGCCGTGGATTCTTCGGCGAAGGTCTGCGTGTCGGGGTAATGCTGGTACACCACGTGGTTGAACTGCTTGAGGAAAGCTATCGCTTCCAGGTTCTCGTTGCCGCCGTGCTTGTTCGGCACCCACTCGCCCTTCTTGCGCGAATAGTCCAGGTACAGCATGGAGGCCACCGCGTCCACGCGCAGGCCGTCCACATGGTACTTATCCAGCCAGAACATCGCGCTGGAAAGCAGGAAGCTCTTTACTTCGTTGCGGCCGAAATTGAAGATGGAACTTTTCCAGTCGGGGTGGAAGCCCTGGCGCGGGTCGGCGTGTTCGTAAAGGTGCGTGCCGTCGAAGAACTCCAGGCCGTGCATGTCGGTGGGGAAATGGGCGGGCACCCAGTCCAGGATGACGCCTATACCTTCCTGGTGCAGCTTGTCGATGAGGAACATCAGGTCCTGCGGCGTGCCGTAGCGGCTGGTGGGGGAGAAATAGCCCGTGGTCTGGTAGCCCCACGAGCCGTAGAAAGGGTGTTCGGTGACGGGCATCATCTCGACGTGGGAAAAGCCCAGGCGCTTGAGGTATTCGGGGAGCTTTACCGCCAGCTCGCGGTAGGTCAGGGGGCGGTTGTTCTCTTCGGGGATGCGCATCCAGGAGCCCAGGTGCATCTCGTAGATGGAGACGGGGCCTTTCATGCCGTTGGCCGCGCCGCGCGTCTTCATCCATTCCTTGTCGCCCCACTTGTAGTCCAGCTTCCAGACCACCGAGGCGGTCTTGGGCGGGACTTCGGAGGCGAGGGCCATGGGGTCGGCTTTTTCACACTGGAAGTTGCCGTAGCGGGAAGTGACGTGGTATTTGTAGTTGTGCCCCTGTTTTACGCCGGGGATGAAGCCTTCCCAGATGCCGGAGTTGCCGCGCTGCAGGATGGGGTTCTGCGTTTTGTTCCAGAAGTTGAAGTCGCCGATGACGTTGACTTCTTTGGCGTTGGGGGCCCAGACGGCGAAATGGGTGCCTTCTACGCCGTCCACTTTGGCGAGGTGCGCGCCGAGCCGGTCATAGAGGCGGACGTGGTTGCCTTCGTTGAAAAGGTACAGGTCTTCGTCGGTCAGGTGCTGGGGCGCGCCGGTAGTTTTCTTCATAAGGTTCTTCCGCCTTTTGTAGGGTCTGCGTTGATTTATTATACCAATAACCCGGGGCCTTGCCGGGACAGAGCAATTGCTGGAGGTCTGGTCGGGGCACCCGGGGGACCGGAACGCAAAACGCGCTAGGGCACACCGTGCCCGTCGCTCATCCTCCTCCTTCGCCGCTTACGCAAGGCTCAGTCGTCGGAAGGTTTTGCTAACCCGGTTCCCCGTGTGCCCCTCCCATAAATAGCTGTATGCTTGTTCTGTTGTGCTTTTTGGGGGGATAAATTGTAAGATAAGCGCATGTGGAAAACCGCGCTTATCGGGGTGCTTTCATTTCCCTTTTCGGGGTTGGCTTTCGTTATAGGCTGGGCTGCCCGGGACCTGCGTACAGGGGTTATTGCGGGCGCGGCCGTGTTTACCGTGTTTTTCGTCGCCTCCATCGTAAGCCTCTTCTTTATCAAGACCTATACCTATCTCGACGCGGCGCTGCCGCTGGTCTTCGCGGTGTTCTGGTCTGCGGCGCTGGCCCCGTTCAGCTTCGGGGCCAGTTTGTTCTCGGCGCCGGCCTTCATCGGCGCAGCGCTCGTGCTGGGCGCGTGCATGGCGCTGGCCAAGCGCTGGGAGACGGACAAGAGGTGGCTCATCTTCCCGGCGATAGTTTTTCTTTATGAAATGCTGCCGCTTAACATCCCGGGACAGTTCGACGATCTGTTCGCGCTGTCGGGTTCGGTAGGCTATTCCCTGGTCCTTTTCCTGAAACGGGCCTGGCCGCAGATAGTCAGGGAATTGGCGGAAAAGCACCTTGGGCGCACGGAGGAACCGCGCGGATGAAAATATTCTTAACGCTGCTGCTCCTCTTACCGGCTTTAGCCGGCGCCAGGGACAACGCCGGCGGCCCCTACAGGTCCCTGGTCACCGAACTGCTCAGGAATTGCGACGGGAAGGACAAGAAGCTGGCCGTAGCCAATTTCAGCTATCCCGACGAAAGGGCTTCAGGCGACGGCAACATCATTTCCGGGCGCATCACCACCGAACTGGTCAGGCTTAAAAAGTTCAAGGTCACCGAGCGCAAGGAGATAGAGAAAGTCTTCGAGGAACTGAAGCTGCAGGGCTCCGGGGCTATAGACGCTGATTCCGTAAAGGACATCGGCAAGATGCTGGGCGCCGACTGGCTGATCCTCGGCACGCTGGCCGAGCTCGAAGACAAGCAGATCGAAGTGAATGCCAGGCTGGTGGGCGTGGAGTCCGGGGAGATAATCAACGCCTTCAACGTCAAGGTCAGGAAGGACTGGCGCGACAAGTTAAAAAACCAACCCCCCGAAGAGCACGAATTGAAAGACAGCGACAAGCTGAAGTCCTACGATAAAGCCATCCTCAAATACATCGACGAGAAGACCGGCAAGAAAACCCCCGCCGAAAGATCCATCCCCTGAAGCCGCTGACCCAGGCAGGCAACCTTGGCATGTGGCGACGTGGGGACCGGGTTAGCAAACCCTTTCGTAGGCCGAGGCTTGCATAGCGCCGAGGCCGGAGGATGAGCGAGGCACGGTGTGCCGAGCGCGGTTTGCGTTCCGGTCCCCACGGCGTCACGTGCCTGGACTCGTTTTGCGTTCCGGTCCCCACGTCACCGCGTGCCCGGACTTTAGCAACTCGAGCTAAATAACTTTTATCGCGGCTTCTACGGCTTTTACGAGCAGGGAGAGGGGCAGCGACGGGGCCAGGGCTTTGCCCGGTTCGTCCGCCAGGACCATCTCGGTAGTAAGCGGCAGGTGGATGAAAGCGTACTTAACCCCGGGCCCCGCGGCGTGCAGGGCCTCGTACATCAGGGTATTGCAGACATAAGCCCCGGCGTGATTGCTCACATAGGCCGGCACGCCCGCCTTGCGGATGGCCGCAACCAGTTTCACCGGGTCCGAACTGACGCAATAGCGGCAGGCCCGCCCTCTTTTATCTTTTTCCCTTCCGGCCGGCGCCCCGCATTGTCCTTGATCCCGTAATCCTTTATGTTCAGCGCGAACCTTTCCACCCGGATGCCCGCTTCTCCCGCCGCGAGGCCCAGCGAAACGATGAGGTCCGGTTTTACGCGGCGTATCAGTTCCGCTATGCGGCGGCCTACGGCGTTCCCGTCCACAGGCAGCTTGAATTTATGCAGGCTGTGACCGCCGAGAGCGGGGGGGAGCTCCAGGAGCACGTCCAGCGCCGGGTTGCGGCGGCGCCCGGCGAAAGGTTCAAAAGCGGTGACCAGTATTTTCTTTTTCATAAGTTTATTTCAGCGTCCAATGCGCGCCTTCGGGTTTGTGCAGCAGCCTCACGGCTTTAACGATCCTCGAGCCGATCAGGATCACCAGCGAGCCGCCGACGAGGACCAGCCCGGCTAGTATGAGCTGTTCCCGGCGGAGCTGTCTTTTTGCGGCGGCGGCCGCCTCAAGTTCCATTTCCTTCTTTACCCGCAGGAGCTCGCCTTCCCTGTCGGTGCCGGTATATTTCTTTTCCACCGCCGCCGGTACCGGGGCCGAGCCTTTCAGCTTTACCTTTTTTGTCAGCGCGGCCGCCGGGAGGACTATATCCCCGTCCTCCGCATAACGGGCGTTTACAGTATCGTCGGGGGCTTTGGAAACGGACCGCTCCAGCCTCGGGCCCATAGGCGCGAAATTTCCTCCGGAGCTGCCGAAAGCAGCCGGGTTCATTCTCAGCCTGGTTTTTACCTGCCTCTTCCCCCTGGCTTTCGCGCCGGCGGCCCGTCCGCTCTGCGAGTCTTTTATCAGCGCCAGGGAATCCGCGGCGGGAGGCTCGTCCACCGGGGCCGCGTA
>Ga0154587_122_pt2 | contig 52106 bp, 49 predicted proteins | sample RifGroF2_FD_116016 | JGI IMG/M metagenome (GOLD analysis project Ga0154587, IMG submission 116016) | Elusimicrobia bacterium GWF2_62_30 | reverse complement strand
GTTCAGGTATTTTATTAACCTGAAAGTTGCTGTTGCAACTTTCCGCCCGCATAGCGGGCGCCCTTCGGGAGGAATACACCTCGTCGGGCCTGTCGCGCATAGCGCTTGGCCCTCCGCCCGCTTCGCGGGGAATCCTGCTGGATTCAGGTTAAAGTTTGGGTTTGCCTGTTTATCGCCTCGGAGAGGGTATAGGCCTTGGTAAAGTTTTCCTTGGATATATAGTTCAGGTCCAGGGCTATGTAAAGCTGGCTTTGAACTTCGGTTGCGGAACCATGAGCTATATGGAGAAAGTTAGAGAAAGCTTTGTCGCTGCGACGGGCATAGCCTTCAGCGATATTGCTCATTACCGAAATGGCTGCGCGGCGGATCTGGTCTTTTAGGGCAAAGTCTCCTTTGAACCCCTGGTTTTCTGTAGTGGCCTGGTATATGTTTTTTACGAGTTGCCGCGCTTTCTGCCAGATTTGAATGTCTTCGAAACGTTCTATTTTCACACGATTACCTCCCAGTGGCCGCCTTTGTCGGGGCCTATGCGCTTAATTTTACCACACGTCCTTAATTCAGCCAACGCTCGCTCAATAGTTCTTGAGGTTACCCCCATTCTGCGTGCTAATCCAGCAGCACTAATAAACTGGTCTGCCTTGATAAACGCAAGTATTTTCTCCGACATTTTCTCCGACATTTTCTCCGACATTTTCTCCGTAGTTTCAAGATGCCTCGCTGCTGAACAGATAACGATCCTTGTGCCGGAAGCGAGGGGTTCTATAAAAGGCAAAGGAAGATCGGCACTTTTTAAAAGGCGGCAGACTTTTTGCAGGCCGCTGCCCAGGTTTTCTATAAGCCCTATTTCTTTAAAAACGCGGGTGAGCAACGGATTTCTAGCGCTGGGCTCGTAATCGCCGGACTGGAGTTTATCCAGGGACAAGCCTTTGGGCATCTCGCCAGCATTCCACATTTCTATACGGTCGTCAAAAACAAACACGCACGCAGGGGCTGCGCCGCGGTAATCCCGGTGAATAACAAGGTTTACCACAAGTTCGCGCAGGGCGTCCGGCGGATATTCCCAAACCGGCTCATGGGTTAACTGCTTCAACGCGGAAACCTTTCGCACGCCTTTTTTAATGCTCCTAAGAATGAAAGCCATGAGCGAATCTGTTTCGGCCACAAGGTCTTCCTGGATGTAATAATCTTCTACAGATTCATTTTTATCAACGCCTTTAAAGCGCACTGCGTGTATTGCAGCGCTGGCGGGTGGCTTTGTGCAAAAGAGCAGGGACGCGGCATAAGTCAGTTTCCGGTCTTCTTTAAGCAGGGAGAATTTTTTAAGAAGCGTAAAGGAGTCTTCGTGCACGGAAACAGCTGCCTGTTTTTCAAGCAATTGCCTGAAGTGTTCAATCTTTTTAGAACTAAGATCTTTGGGGCTTTTGTCATCGTCAATAAGGCTGTCCCAGGAAAGGTTATAGGTTTTAAGGTACATGTCGGCAATTTCCTGGATGCCCATTAGGTGGTTGCTGCTGCCGCGCCGGATGAAACACTTGCCTTTGGTGGCGACCGGCTTTACCGGGACGTCTTTTATTGAAAACACAGCTATACTGGCGTGCTGAATAGAGGCAAGGTCAATATCCGGGAATAGCGCGGGGGATGTTTTCATTTTGATGTCGTTTATCCAGGAGGCAATATTTGGCTTGCCGCCCCCCACGCCGCAGACTGTGCCGTTATCCCTGAGCCCGACAAGTACTTTCCCCCCGCCTGCATTGGCCATGGCAACTAAAGTTTCTATCACGGCCTCGCCGAATGATTCTTTAAATTCCACATGGGCGGATTCACCAATGGAAATTAGTTTTTCAAGTTCTTTGACGTGCATATTACCTCCTTATGCCCGTATAGGCATAAATAGCATAGCAGAGGAACCCGACAGAGGCGTGTCGGGTTTGGGGACGGGGAGGTTGAGGCGGGGAGGCGGGTTAGACGCTGTCGGCGGGGACGTTTACGGCTTTGCCGTTCTTCCAGATGGCCATGGGGCGGCCGCTCTTTTTGTGCTCGGCCACCACTTTGCGGACGGCGGTTTTCATGGCCTGTTCGGCCTTGTCCTGCATGGAAAGCTTTTTTTTCATAAGGTGACTGATTGCGTAATGCGTTGGTAAAGATCGGCGTTTTCAATTACCGGGCTGCCGCCGGCGCGGCTGGCGGCCAGCACGGGCTTGCCGCCGCTGTTGTCGAACAGCATCCACGTATCGGCAAAGGGCATGTAGGTATTAAAGAAATTATCTATGGAGCGGGTAAAGCGGCGCCGCACGTCGGTGGATATTACGTCGTGCCCCCCCTCCAGTACGCGGTTCTTAATGCGCAACAGGGACAGGTCCACCCCGGGTACCCACAAAAAGAACAGATGCACGCGGTAGTCCAGCGCCTTTAATTTGCGGAACATGCTAAGGTGCGTGCGGCCGGAAAGGGTGGTTTCAAAACCAAAATCCGTGCCGTCCCGGGAGAATTCGCGTATGCGGCTTACCACCAGCTTGCCGGCCCTGATGGCGGCGGTGCTGGGGGCGAAGGGCGCCAGTCCGTGGGCGATATAGTCCGTGTTAACGAAGTTGGGGCACTTGGCGAAGTTGGGCAGGAATTCCCGCGCGAAGGTGGTTTTGCCGGAGCCGTTGGGGCCTGCCACTACGTAAACGTTGGATTTGGGCATGGTTGGGAAGAGTCGGGAGTCGGGAGTCGAGAGTCGGGAATCCGGGACCGGGATTAAGGGCAGCCGGAGATAGATTACCGACAAGTCAAAAAGAGCTAGACTAATTCCTTTTTGGAAGACTTTTTTGAGTGGTGGTCTTTTTGTTTGTCTTTGTCGACGGGGGACTCGCCTTCGGCGGGTTCGTCGGGGGCGTAGGCGTAGTTGTAATTGTAGTTGTACTTGTACTGGTAGTAGCCGTAATAAGAATAAGACAGGCCGCCGAACTTGGACATGTTGACCACGGCGCCAAGGATCTTTATATTCGAGCTGGTAAGGCGCTTTACGGCGTTCTTTATAAGCGGCACGCGGGTTTTACCGAAATTAATTACATACATGGCGCTGGGGATGTACTTGCCCCAGAGAAGGGCATCGCTGATGGGGAACATGGGCGGGCAGTCTATGATTACGCGGTCGTAGGTCTGCTGGGCCCAGCTAAGGAAGGCGCTGAGGCGCGGGGTGTTAAGCAGTTCGGCCGGGTTGGGCGGGCGCGGGCCGCAGGTTAAAATGGACAGATTGGGGATGTCGGTAGCCTGGATAAGCGGAGGGATGTCCTCCACATTTTTGCCGCCGGCGAGGAAGTCGCTAAGGCCTTTGGCGTTGGAGACTTTAAAAACCTTGTGCATGTTGCTGCGGCGCAGGTCGCCGTCTACCAACAACACCTTTTCCCCTGCCTGAGCCACGGCCACGGCTAAATTGCCGCACACATAGCTTTTGCCTTCGCCCTGCACTGAGCTGGTGACAATAAGGGATTTGCTCTTCTGGCTTACTTCGGCAAAGTCCACCATGGTGCGCAGATTGCGCACGGACTCCGCTATCAAAGAATGCTCCTGCAGCAGCAGATGGTTATAGGCGGTCTGCTTTTTATTAAAAGGCGTCATGGGCACCACGCCCAGGAAAGGCAGGCCCAGCTTGTTCTCCACGTCTTCCTGGGTGCGCACGGTCTGGTCTATAAATTCCACTATTACGGCGGCAAACATACCCAGCACCAGGCCGCCTATGAAGGCCAGCAACATGTTGAATTTTTTGCGCGGCTTTATGGGGCTTAGCGGCGGCATGGCGGCGTCGATAAGCCGTATGTTGTTGCCCATCAACTGACCGCTAAGGTCTATTTTAAGGCTTTGTATGATCTTGTCGGTCTCGGTCTTTATCTGGCCTTGGATGGCGGCCAAATTGGCCGTCATGGCCACCACCTGCGGGTGCTTGGGGGTGTAGCGGCCGGTGGCTTCTGCCACCTGGGCCTGCAGGCGGGCGGCGTCCTGCTTAAGCTGCTGCACCAGCACGTTGTTTACCACGGCGGGGAGGCTTTCGTACATTGCGCGGGAATTGCCACCGCCCGTCTTTTCCCCCTGCAGGGCGGAAAGCACGTCTTTGGAAATAAAGAGCTGATTACTGAGGTTCTGCTCTATGAAAACATTGGCTATGGCATTGGCGATATTGGCGGAGAGGAGCGGATCAAAAGAATCCACTTTAACGTAAACCAGGCGGCTGCGGGGCACCGGGGCTATGACGACCGGCTTATTAAGTTTCATGTAGCCGTACACGCCGGCAAATTCGGGATAGCGGTCCAGGTTAAGGCGCTTGTGCACGGTCTTAAGCAGGGCTTCGCTCTTAAGCAGTTTGTACTGGGTCTGGTAATAGTCGTCGTTGCCGCGCTCTACGGTGGGGCCGCCCTGGTAGATAACGTTGTTGCCGCGCTCTTTTTCTATAACCAGCAGGGACTGGGCCTGGAAGACGGGGCGGGTGTTGAAGGTGACTATGGCGGTGACGATAAGGACGGTAACCCACACGCTGAGCACCACCCAGCGGCGGCGCATGAACATTTCGATATAGTGGCTTAGGTCGAATTCAAGTTCTTCGTCGTGGGTATTGTTATCGTTCATAAATATCCAGAGAGTCGAGAGTCGGGGGTCGGGGGTCTGGGGTCGGGGGTCTGGGGTCGGGAGTCAATATGATCAGAAGAAACTTTGGGGGACGAAGACGGTGTCGTTGGGTTCAAGGAAGATGTCGGCGCTTTTGTCCCCCTGCTTTGTAATGCGCGATATCTCCACCTGGAGGTTCTGGTTCTGGCCGTTGGCGTTGCGCAGCACCTTGGTGCGGTCGGGCGCGGCCAGTTCGGTAAAGCCGCCGGCCAGGGTGATGGCTTCCAGCACGGTAAGGCGGCGCTCGGCGGGCAGGGTTATGGCGCCCGGCTTTTTTACTTCGCCCAGCACGTAGATCTGCTTGTTGCCGTATTCTTTTATGAAGGCGGTTACCTGCGGGTTTACCAGGAATTCGGAAAGCTTGGCGGCCAGCAGGGCTTCGGCTTCGGGCACGGTTAGCTCGGCCAGCTTTATGTTGCCGGCCAGGGGGAAGGTGAGGGTGCCGTTGCCGCTTACGCGGACGGTGCGGTTCATGTCGGTTTCTTTGAAGACGGTTATTTCAAGCAGGTCGCCGGGCTGGATCTTGTAGTTTACCTGGCTTTTGTTCTTGTAGTCCAGGGCGTCCTGGATAAGGCGCTGTTCGGCCAGTTCCTGTTCTTTGGTGGTGGTGTTGCTTGCGGCGGTTGCGGCGGCTTGCGGCCGGGCCGGGGCGGCGGTGTTGTTGCCGTTCTTAGCCGGCAGGGCGCAGGCGGACAGGCACAGGAATGATATTAATAGGGAACGGCGCATTAAAATATTATAGCAAAAGATGGGGATGGGCAAGGGCAGGCGAGACACCACTTTGCTCAGAGCGTCTTCGCGGGCCTGGCTTTTTATGTTCCCCCCACTATTGAATGAACCTTTCCCACTACGCTTACCACAAACTCCAGGTACTCGGCGCACTCTTTGGCGGTAATATCCGTACCGCCGGCGTACAGGTCTATATTGCGCTTCTGCCTCATAGCGTTGCCCAGGTCCTCAATTGCAGTATCCTGTAGCGCCCCGGCCAGGTATTCGATGATCTTAACGTGATGACCCGGAACACTGCGCACTTTCTTGTTCCGGCTGCTCAGCAGCGCTATGCCGGCTTTCAGCAAAGCCGTATACGCGTAGGCGAATTTAACATCCAGTATCTCATCCTTCTCAGCTATCGCCAGGTCGCGCAGGGCATTCTGCAGATTTTTCCGTACCTGCGCCGGCGTAAAGGAGAATTCCGTTAAGAACTTGTCCGTCACGGGAACACCCTGACCTTGGCGCCTTTAAGCACACCGGAGATAAAAGGGTCGGCGGACGTTTTTTTTGCCTTGAATTCGTTTATGTCCATGTTGACGGCGTTGATCTCGCGGCCAATGGTCTTCTGCAGTTCGCTCAGGCAGCGCTGCAGGGCCAGTGCCTTGTGTTCACCCACCACCAGCAGGTCTATGTCGCTGGCGGCGTCCATCTTGTCCTGGGCGTAGGAGCCGTACAGGTACGCTTCGGTTACGCCCGGCATGGCTGCCAGTATCTGCCTCAGGCTGCTTTCTACCCCCACGGTGGTCAGAATGATCTTACGGTATTCCTGGTACAGCGGGAATTTTTCGTTAACCGAATAAAGCTTCATATTGCCACGCACAGTTTTGCGCAACAAGCCGTCGTTTTCCAGTTCTTTGAGTTTCTTCACCAGGTTGCGTTTATCAAGCCTAAGTACCTTGGCTATTTCGTTGACATAAAGCTGTTCCTGTGGGTTAAGGAAGAAATAACCCAGAACCTTTTGTGATATTGCTGATTTGAAAATGGCCATAAGTGTGTTATCTTACACCTATAAGTGTAACATAAAACACATTTTTGCACAACCGATCTGGCGCTGGAACCCGGACTCAGCGCTTACCCCCCCTGGCTTGCAGGGAGAGGATAAGGGCGTTGAGGCGGTTGAGGTCGGCGTTGAGCGGGGTTTGGGTGAGATACGGGGCTATGGCCTGGCGGGCGGAGGCCAGCAGGGGCTGGTCCGGCGGTTTTTGCTTTATAGCCTCATTGTAATAAGCCGCGCCCAGGAGGAAAGCGTATTTAGGGTCACGGCGCCAGTTAAGGGCCTGGGTTTCATACTTAACTTTTAGCTGGTACGGGGCATCTTTGGCCTGGTAGTTGTACCACCAGGCCAGGGCGCCCGGCATGGCGGCCAGGCAAAGCAGCAGGGCGGCCGCGGCGGCGGCAGCGGCCAGGGGCCTGCGGGGCGGCGCGGGTTCGGCTTCGTCTTCTTCCAGGTAGGCGTGGCGCGGCAGGGTGGGCGGCCGGGCGGCCAGCGCGCCCAGCAGGGTGTAAAAGAACAGGGCGTTGGCAGGCATCTGGGAACCGAACTCCACAAAGTTGTGGGACAGGGCGGCCAGCACGGCGGCCAGGGCCCCGCCGTAAAGAGCCTTAAGGCGGAAGGACTGGCAGCCCGTCCAGGTTTTAAAGGCGTAGAACAGGGCCAGGAAAAGCCCGGCCAAATAGGTTAGTCCCCCCAGCAGGCCGGTCTGCAGGAAGAGTTCTATCCAGTCGCTGTGTACGTGGCTAACGTAATAATTATTTGGCATGTCGGGCAGCTGGTAGAAAGGGAAGGCATGCTCCACGGCGCCAAGGCCAATGCCGGCCAGCGGGAAGTCTTTGAACATTTCCAGCGCGCTTTTATACATGGAAAAACGTATGGTAACGGAGCGGACCAGTTCGCCCTCCTGGTAGCCCAGGAGCAGGCGGTTGTTGTAGAGGAACACGCAGTAGGCGGCGGTAAGCAGGGCCATTCCCCCCCAGGCGGCGAAACGGAACTTTTTTGTTTTTAAAAAGCAGGCCGACGTAAAACCCATTAGGGCGGCTACTATAGCGAAAGAATGCAGGCCGCCGCGCGAGCCGGTGTGGTAAATGCCGTAGACAAGGCCGGCTACCATTACCAGGTTAAGCAGCTGCACGGCAAGCAGGTCGAACAGGCGGGTGCGGCTTTGGTGGGAAGCCAGTTGGCGAAAGCCCGAGAAGAACAGGCCCAGCCCGACCAGGGCGGTCATCAGCAGGAAATGGGCGCCGTGGTCCCGGTTTATGAAGGGGCCGAAGGCGTCCCCCTGCACCCGGCGCAGGCCGTAGATCAAGGTGCTTTCTTCGCTTTTCTGGAAGAGGCCAAGGATGGCGATAACCACGCCCATGGAGAAGAGCATCCACATCAGCTTTTTAAAACGCTCCGGCGTGTTTATAAGCTGCGGGGTTATAAAGAGGGCCGCGGCGTAGAAGAGCCAGATGGTTATGGCGTTAAGGGTGGCGGGGCGCCAGGCGGTGAAGAAGAGGGCGGACGGGGCGTTTACGGGGTTCTGGTTTATGGCCTGGAGCAGGCCGAGGGCGGCTATTACAAGCACGGCGGGGATGAGGTTTTTGTAAAGGGGGTTGGGCTGGGTGGCGCGGCCTGTTATAAAGATACGGGCGGCAATAGTAAAAAGCGAGAGCTGCAGCAGGCCGTAGGCCCAGGGCTCGACGCTGGCAAAGGCGAGGGGCGCGAAGGCGAGGGTGATGAAAAACAGGGTGAGCATGAAGGTATATTATATGAAATACCGCAAGTGGCCAAGGGGCTGCGCAGCGGGGAGCTTCTGCAAACCCGGAAGAGGGAACCCTTACGTGGTTCCCCCCCGCCTTTCGGAAATTATGGCGGGGCCCCCCTTCTGCAATGGGTTTGCCGAAGCTCCCCGCTGTGCATCCCTGGTAGAGTATTTTATCACCCCGCCTTCTTAGCTGGGTAATAAAAAAAGCAGGCTGCGAGGGCAGCCTGCTTTTTTTGAGCTTGTGAGTGCTATCAGCCGCCGGAGGTGCTAAGCTCCTGGGACGGGATAACGGACGGGGGCTCGACGGGGGCCGGGGGTATTACGACCGTATCATCTACGGGCGGGGCTTCGGGGGTTACTTCCCCGGCGGCGGCGTCGGCTTCGGCTTTGGCTTTGGCTTCCGCTTCTGCCTTGGCTTTGGCGTCGGCTTCTTTGGCCGCTTCTTTGGCGGCTTTATCTTCGGCTTTTTTGGCTTCTTTGGCCGCTTTTTCTTCAGCCTTTATTTCGGCTTTTTCTTCTTTTATCTTCTTGGGCTCTTCGGGGGCTTTCACCTCGATGGGGAGCACTTCGGGTTCGCTGATGACGGCGGCGGCGGTTACTACTACGCGCTGGTTGGGCTGCACGTCGCGGGTTACGGTGTTATCGGGGTTGGAGACCTGGATGCTGCCGCTGAAGAGGTTCCAGACGGTTTCGCCGCCGGAGGCTACTTCTACTTCAAGCACGGTGCCGCGGATGGCGCAGACGGCGCTGGGGGTGCGTACGTTGAAGCGGCGGCCGGTTTTGCGGAACCAGGCCTGCATTTTGCCGACCATTACTTCCATGGTGCTGCCTTCGGCGGTGTTGGCGGTGAGCACAAAGGTGGTGCCGGAGGTGAGGCGGACTTTGGCGCCGTTCTTTACGTAGATCTCGGCGGTGGAGCCGGGGCCGGTGCGGACTTTGTCGTTAACTTCTATGTTGATGGGGGCTTTTATGGCGGTCCACTCAGTGGCGCCGGCTTTTTGTACTTCTACTACGCCTTGGGCGGTGAAGATCTTGCCGGTGAACATTTCTTCCTGCGCGTGGGCCGGGGCGATGATGATGGCGGCCAGGCAGAGTGCTAATAGGTGTTTCATGGTTTTTCCCCTCCGAGTTATGGCTATTTGTTTAATTGTACTATAAATTTGTGTTGGTTTGGCAAGGGGGTCCGGGAATGCCCGACCTGTGTCCTCGACAAACCCGGGTTCCGGGGGCGCTGTGAGGGCCGGAACGCAAACCGCGCTCGGCACACCGTGCCTCGCTCATCCTCCGGCCTCGGCGCTATGCAAGCCTCGGCCTACGGAAGGGTTTGCTAACCCGGCCCTCACATCGCCCCCTCCACGTGTCCAAGGTGGGATTATTTGGTAAAATTGGGAAACTATGAAAGTGCTTTTTGTTTGTACGGGGAATTTGTGCAGGAGCGCGGCGGCGGAGAAGTTATTAGCGCTTGAGAACGTTCCCGGGGTGGAGGTGAGGTCGCGCGGGGTGGCGGCGCAGCCTTATGGGGTTATGCCGCGGCCGGTTAGAGAATTCCTTATTAGGGCTGGGGTTAAGGAGACGGGGAACAGAGGGTCGTTTATTGCGGAGGCGGATGTGGATTGGGCGGACCTTATACTGGTGATGGACAATGGGCATTTTGAGGCTGTGGAGGAGCGGTTCCCGCAGAGCGGGCGGAAGATGCATTTGTTTTTGGAGTATTGTACGGGCGAAGAGGGCGCTGAGCTGGAGGATCCTATGGGGAAGGATGATAAGGTTTTTGAGCGGATACTGGGGGTGGTGCAGGCTTGTGTTAAGCAGTTGGCCGGGAAGCTTGGCAAGTGATCCCCTTATATAAGGGATATAAATAAAAAAGCCGCCGTTAGGCGGCTTTTCTATTTTACTTGCTAAGGATTAGAACATGCCTTTCAGTTCCAGGCCGATGACATTGTCTTTATAGTCATTGGTCTCAACGTTGGAGGTGCGGTTCTTGTACTGGTAGCCCAGGCCGGCTTTGAGCCAGGTCTGCATGTTGTATTCGGCGGTAAAGCGCAGGTTGGTGTTGTGGTCGAAGCGCTTTTTGTCGCTGGTGGTGGAGAGGGCTTCGGGATATTCTACGGTCTCAAAGCTGCCGCCCACGGTGAGCTTTATCTTGCGCACTTCGCGGGAAGCGCTCAGGTCGCTAAGGGTGCTGGTGTAGTAGCGGCTTACGGAACCGCTGGTTTCCACGTTGGCGCGCTTGGCAAAGCCCACTATCTCGGTCTTCTCAAGGGCCTTCCACTGCAGCTGGGCGCTGTAGGTGGCCAGGGAGGAGTTGTCGTCGGCGGTGATGCCGCCGGAGACAAGGGAGTTCTTATAGTTGCGCATCTGGGTACCGGCTTTAACTATGCCGACCAGCTTGGGGGCCAGGTTGCCCATTACGCCTACGTCGATGTTGTTGTAGGTGGCGTCGCCGGTTTCGTAGGTGCTGTTGTCGTACTTCAGGTCGCCGTAGGTGTAGCCCAGGAACACTTTGGTCTTGGGCTGCAGCTGGTAGCTAACGTTGAAGCCGGCCAGGGTTTCGGCGCGGTCAAGGGCGTCGTTTGAGAGAAGCTTGTAGTCGTTGTAGTTATGCTGCACGTCTATGCCGTAGCCGAACTTGCCGCGCAGAGGGGCTTCCATCTTGAGCGTGGCGGTGTTCTGCACGCGCTGGGCGCGCTCGGTCAGTTCGCTGGTGGCCTGGTCGGTAGTGTCCATGAAGTTGTCGTCTATGGACAGGGAGGCGTCGCGCGGCAGCTTGGCTTTAAGGCCGAGGTTGGCGGTGTGGTGCGTGGCGTCGTTGATGCCGGCGGAGCGGCTGTAGCTGAGCTGTTCCAGCATATAACCGCCGGAGAGTTCCAGCTTGGGGCCGAACTTGTTGAGCAGGTTCACGCCGATGGCGGAACGGTTGATGAGCGACGACTTAAGGTCGGTGGCCTTAAGGTAGATGTTGCTGTCGTAGCTCTGCTTAATGCTGGCGGTGGGGTTGATCTCCACGGTGCCGAGCTTTATATTGCCCACGGCCCAGGCCGAGTTGGCGAAGGTGGCTACTAGCGCTATTATTATTGCGTTCTTCATTTAATTCTCCTGTATTTAAGCTAAATTGATACAACGTGCTTCAGCCTGCCGAGGTGCTAAGCTCCTGCGAGGGAATTACCGACGGCGGTTCCACGGGCATGACCGGGATGACGGGCATTTCGAACGGAGGCGTAGGGGGCTCGATACCGTCGTCTACCGGGGGCGTTACCACGGGGGGCGTGCCGGCCGGAGGGGCCACCACGGGGACGACCATGTCTATTTTCTCGCCGGCCTGCACGTTTGTGGACGCGCCGCCGGAAGAGCTGGAAACCATGGCATTGCCGGTTACTACGGTAACCTCTACATTGCCGTTGGTCATGATCATCTTAACTTCTGAATTCTCGGTAAGCACCACGGTATTGCCGGCGGTGTTCTTGATCTCCACCGGGGTGCCGGCGGTAAGGGCCACGTTCATCTGGCCGTTATCGGAGGTTACGGTGAAGTTGGCGCCGGTAGCGGCGGTTATCTTCTGGCCGGCGGCCTCCACTTCTATGCTGCCTTCCACTACGGCAAAGGTCATGCTGGGGTCCACAAGGGAAGGAAGGGCGTCGCCCGGCTTAAGGGTCATTACAACCATGCCGTCCTTCATCAGGTTGACGGTGCCGGTGATCTTGGTGATCTTGAGTCCGGCGGCCTTGGGCGCTTTATCCTGCGCCATTGCCATACCGGCAAGCAATAAAACTGACATAACTGCGGCTAAATATTTCATCTATGCTCTCCTTCTAAAATACAGCGTTTGAAGTTCCCCCCGTTGCTGCGGGAACTTTCCCACGGTCTAATGATAAATAATATGGCCAAATTATGTCAAGTACTTTTTTTGCTAAAATTCCGAATATGAAATTATTACCTTCCCTTTGTCTGCTTTTGGGCCTGGCGGCGCCGGCCGCTGCCGGGGGCTTTGGTTTCCCGGTTTGCATGTACGGGGTAGGGGCGCCGGAAGAGCTGGCCCCGCTGAAGCGGGGCGGGTTCAACTGTTTTCAGACCTACGCGGGCGACCCGGCGCTGCTGGCGGCGCTGGCGGCCGAGGCGGAGAAGCAGGGGATGAAGATGGTGGCCTCCCCCGACCAGGTGATAGGTTCCACTTATGCCGCGGCGGCAAAGGGCTGGCCCATGCTGGCCTGGTACCTTTATGACGAGCCTGAAGTGCACAAGAAGACCCTGGCGTATATGGAACAGCTTGATAAGCGCGTTAAGGACTGGGACCCGGCGCAGCCTACCACTTTTGTGCTGTCTTCGGGCCTGCCCGCTTTCACCTACGGGGCGGTGGCCGACGCGCTGATGGTGGACTGGTACCCGGTGCTGCATTTCAGGCTGGAATCGGTGGGTTACCAGGTGAACCTGGTGAAAGAGGCGGCGAAGAAATTGGACATAAAGCGTCCGGATAAGCCGGTATGGGCGGTGCTGCAGGCCTTTGACTGGATGGAATACCCGCAGCTCCGGAACCCTCCGGCGGGGCGTTTCCCCACGCGCGACGAGGTGCGGTTCATGACGTACATCTCGGTGCTGCGCGGGGCCGGCGGGATTTTTTATTTTACGCTGCGCAATACTAAAGGCGAGCTGCTTTACGACCAGCCGGAGCGCTGGGCTTTTTACGAGAAGACGGCCTGGGAGCTGAACCATTTGCTGCCGGCGCTGGACGGCGGGGAGCGGTTGCCGGCGCCGGAGGGTTTGGACGCTAAGCTGGCGGCGGGGATAGTTAAGGGCGGCGGGCGGCGGTTCCTTATTATGACGAACCCGACGGAGAGGCCGGTGCTGGTGAAGCCGGAGGTTTTGGACGGGTGGCGGCCTTTGTTCGAGGAGCACAGGGATGTGAGGCTGGCGCTGAAGGAATATAAGGGGCATTGGTGGATGATGCCGTATAAAGTGCTGGTGCTGGAGAAGCGGCGGAGGTTTTTACTGTTTTAGTTTGGCAGGGGATTGCCGCAGGGACCGGGACGCAAACCGCGCTCGGCACACCGTGCCTCGCTCATCCTCCGGCCTCGGCGCTATGCAAGCCTCGGCCTACGGAAGGGTTTGCTTACCCGGTTCCTGCGTCAAGCCCCTGGAGATGCACGAGCAAGTCCCCCCGGCCGCTTGGTTGGGGTGGTGTAGAATAAGGAATTGGGGAGCTTATTTTTTTGGTATTGTTGTTTAACTGATTGGGTGGAGGTTATATGCGCGTATTGAATTTTATTGGGTGTATGCTGATGGCTGGGATGGCTTGGGGGGCGCAGCCGGTGGATAAGTTGGCGGATCAGCTGGCGAACGGAATTAAGGATAGGGGAGCGATAAAATTGGCGGTGCTGGAATTCCCCTACGTCGGGGGCAGGGCGTCGGAGGGGCCTATGGTGGTGCAGGAGCGGCTTATTACGGCGCTGTCCAAAATTAAAGGGGTTACGCTTATTGAACGCGGGCAGCTTAAGAAGGTGATGGGCGAGCTGAACCTGCAGGCTTCGGGCGCTATCGACGATACTACCGCCAAGCAGCTGGGCAAGCTTTTGGGCGCGGACGCGGTGGTGACCGGCACGCTTAATGATATTAAGGAAAAGAAGAGCGAGATAAACGCGCGCATTGTGGAGACCGAGACCGGCAAGATACTTTCCGCCGCCGCGGTGCAGCTGGAGAAGACCTGGAAGGACGCGGCGGTAGTTACCACGGTGCCTGACCCTAAAGATCCGCCCAAGGACTTCGGCAACAAGCCGCTGGTGCAGGTGGCCGTGCTGCTGGACACTTCAAATTCCATGGACGGGCTTATCAACCAGGCGCGCATGCAGATCTGGAAGATAGTGAACGAGCTGGTTACCGCCGAGAAGAGCGGCTCCGCGCCGGCCATAGAGGTGGCGGTTTACGAGTACGGCAATTCCGCGCTGGGCAGCCAGGGGGGCTATATCCGGCAGGTGCTGCCGTTCACGCGCGACCTGGACAAAGTTTCGCAGGAGCTGTTTGCGCTGAAGACCAACGGCGGGGACGAATACTCCGGCTGGGTGATAAAGGACGCGGTGGCCGGTCTTAAATGGAGCCCCAAGGAAGACGTATACAAGGCTATCTTTATAGCCGGCAACGAGCCGTTCACGCAGGGCCCGGTGGATTTCCACCAGGCGGCGGCCGCGGCCAAGGTTAAGGGCATTTTTGTCAACACCATTTTCTGCGGCTCGCGCCAGCAGGGCATGGCCGAGCAGTGGCTGGCCGGCGCGCAGGCGGCCGACGGGGATTATACGAACATAGACCAGGAGGCGGCGGTGTATACGGCGGCGGCGCCGCAGGACAACAAGATAAGCGAGCTCAGCGCCAGGCTGGACGGGACTTCGGTGGGTTACGGCAGGCATGCCGAAGCCAAATTTGCGGCGCGGGGCAGCATGGCGGCCAATTACGCGGGCGCGGGAGCCGGCGGCACGGCGGCCATGGCCGACCGCGCGGCGTACAAGGCGGCGGCGCCGTCGGCGCTGGCGGCCGAAGAGGCCGAGTGGGACGCGGTGTCGGCGCTGGAGAGCGGCACGGTTAAGCGCGAGGAGCTCAAGAAGGACCAGCTGCCCGCGAACCTGCAGAAGATGAGCGATAAAGAGCGCAACGCTTTCCTGGACAAGCAGCTGGCCGACCGCAAGAAGATAAAGGACGAGATAAACGCGCTGCAGGCGCAGCGCAAAGTTTACCTGGCGGCCGAAGAGAAGAAGCGCGCCGCGGGCGCCAAGGCCGGCACCCTGGACAGGGCTGTGATAGATACTATAAGGAAGCAGGCGACCAAGAGAGGGTATAAGTTTACGAAGTAAGAGGGGATGGGAAGGGATGGGGTCTGACCCCGGGGGAATTTGGGGTCAGACCCCCTTCATTTAATCAGACCCCCTTCATTTACTATGTACCTATTTTTATTTATCCTTTTGCTGACGCCGGGGGTGGCCCGGGGGCAGGAGGTTTCTATTGAGGCCAAGGCGGCGCAGCTGCTGGTGGTGTCGGCGGACGCGGCGGATATTTCCAAGGCTACGGCGGCGGCGCGGGCCGGGCTGGGCGGGGTGCAGCTGCAGTGGGGATCTTACTCGCTTGAGGACACACAGAAGCTGACGGCGAAACTGCAGGAAGAAGCGGCCGCGGCCGGTACCCCCCCGCTGTTCATAGCGGTGGACTACGAGGGCGGCAGCGTGTACGTGCCCACCACGCTGGGCCTGCTGGAGCTGCCCACCAACATGATGCTGGGTGCGGCCGACGACGAGAACAACACGGCCACCCTTTTCTACCTGGCCGGCCGCGAGCTGAAGCGCGCCGGCATCAACATGGCTTTCGGGCCGGTGCTGGATATCAACACCAACCCGCGCAACCCTATCATCGGCATACGCTCGCTGGGCTCGGACCCGGCCGACGCCGCGCGCCTGGGCGCCGCCATCCTCAACGGGCTCAAGGCCGGCGGGGTTATCTCGGTGGCCAAACATTTCCCCGGCCACGGCGCCGCTTCGGAAGATTCGCACAAGACCCTGCCGGAGATCCGGCTTTCCACGGCGGAGCTTTCCGCCACGCACCTGGTGCCGTTCCGCAAGGCCATAGAGCTGGGCGTGCCGGCCATCATGACGGTGCATATCCTTTTTCCGGCGCTGGATAAAAAGAACCCGGCCACGCTTTCTTCCGCCGTGCTTACGGGGCTGCTCAAGCGGGACCTGGGCTACAACGGGCTGGTGATAACCGACAGCCTGGACATGGGCGCCATCACGCGGCGCATGTCCATCCACAAGGCGGCGGCGGCTTCGCTCAGGGCGGGCTCGGACGTGCTGCTGATAGGCAAGGGCGATTTTGACGCGGCGGTGCGCGAGATAGCGGCGCAGGTGCGCGCGGGGCGCATCCCGCAGGCCCGGCTGGACGACGCCTACAACAAGGTGCTGGCCGCCAAGCGCGCGGCCGGGCTTTATTCCCCCCCGCCGGAGCATTCGTCTTTCGACAAGGCTTACCTGGACATTACCAAGGAGCTGTCGGCCAAGGCCATTACCCTGGTGCGCGGCGGCGGCCTGCTGCCGCTGCCCAAAGACAAAAAGGTGGCGGTGATAATTTTCGCGCCGCAGCGCTTTGCGCAGAACGCGCTGGATATTTACCGCCAGCTGCTCAAGGCCGGCTACGACGCCAGCCAGTTCTTCTTCGAGATTGCGGTAAAGCAAGGCGAGCTGCCCAAGATCATGAAGGCCGCGGCGGGCGCGGACGTGCTGGTGATAGGCAGTTTCCAATGGGCGGCTTCCCAGAACCGCACGCAGCGCGAGGCCATCCGGCGGCTGCTGGGCGCGGGCAAGCCCGCCGTGCTGCTGAGCCTCATGAACCCTTACGACCTGGCCGGCTACCCCGAGGCGCCCTGCGCCCTGGCGCTGTACGGCATGACGGCCCCGTCGCTGGAGGCCGCGGCGCGCGTGCTGTCCGGCGAGCTGCAGCCGCGGGGCAAACTGCCGGTGAGCATGAAATGAACCCGATACGCACAACTCTTATTATCGTTATTACGGTGGCGGTCATGCTGGGCCTGCGCCAGTGGGCGGGCGAGCCCATCTACATAGCCAGCGATTCCATGGCGCCCACGCTTACCAAGGGGCATCACCTGTGGCTGGACAAGGTCACCTTCAGGGGCCGGCCGCCGGAGCGCGGCGAGATAATTTCTTTCCGCTCGCCGGTGGGCGAGGAGCATGAATCGGTAAAGCGGGTGATAGCCGTGCCCGGGGACAGCGTTGAACTGCGCGAGAAGGCCGTGTACCTTAACGGCGGGCTGCAGCATGAGATTTACGTTTATTACGCGCGCCCCGGCGAAAGGCTGGTGGGCGATACGGTGGGCCCGCTGACCGTTCCGGAGGGCGGGCTGTTCGTGCTGGGCGACAACCGCGACAATTCCAACGATTCCGCCAGCTGGAAAAGCCCCGCCACGGGCGAGCCGCTGTATTTCCTGCCTTTAACGGAAGTTACGGGGAAGGTGCGCGGCTTCTACTGAAGAGGGTTCTACTGAAGACCGTAGACGCCGAGGCCGCCGGTGAGCAGGGCGTTGATGCCCTGGTAGGCTTTGTAAATTGACAGGCCCACGAACCAGGTAAAGCCCAGGATGAGGACGGTATAGGCTATCTTGGCCTCGCGCGAGATCACCGGTGATTTCCACACCAGGCCGAGGCTGAACGGCCCCAGCCCGAACAGGGTCATCACGATAATGCCGGGATGCGTGTAGTACCACGACACGGTGCTCCCCTGCCCTTTGCCGCAATGGCGGCAGTACTTATCCTGCCGCTCTATGGCGCGCTTGCAGTTCCAGCAGGTTGCGGGGGTGCCGGGATCGGTGGGTTCCATTAGTTGAAAGTATATAAAATTAGCGGCGGCGGGACTTCCCTTGCCAGGTGAAATTATCTAAACTTACTTAACTTTAACGTTAAGGCGGCCCAAGGAGAATCGGAACATGGAAAGACTTATAGGCTTTATCGGGATCTTTGTGATGCTGGGGATAGCTTACGCCTTCAGCAAGAACCGCAAGGCTATAAACTGGAAGACGGTGGGCGCCGGCCTGGCCATCCAGACAACCTTCGCTATCCTGGTGCTTAAGACCCCCTGGGGCCGCCACTTCTTCCAGTTCATGAACGACGTGATAGTAAAGCTCCTGTCCTTCTCCGACAAGGGCGCGGAGTTCGTGTTCGGCGGGCTGGTGAGCAACCCGTCGATGGGGTTCATCTTTGCCGTGCGCGTGCTGCCCACCATCATCTTCGTCTCGTCCATCATGTCCGTGCTGTACTACCTGGGCATAATGCAGAAAGTGGTGCTGTTCTTCGCCAGAATTATGGCCAAGCTGATGGGCACGTCGGGCGCGGAATCCCTGTCGGCCAGCGCCAATATCTTTGTGGGCCAGACCGAGGCGCCGCTGGTGGTGCGCCCGTACGTGGCCCGCATGACCAATTCCGAGCTGATGGCCATCATGACCGGCGGCATGGCCACCATCTCCGGCGGCATCATGGCGGCCTACGTGGGGCTGCTGGTGGAATCGCTGCCCAAGATAGCCGGGCATCTGCTGGCGGCGTCCATCATGGCCGCGCCCGCCGGGCTGGTGATGGCCAAGATCATAGTGCCGGAAACCGAGGAACCCGAGACCAAGGGCATAGTTAAGCTGCAGCTGGAGATAAACGACGCCAACGTGATAGACGCGGCGGCCAACGGTTCCACCGTGGGCATGCAGCTGGCTATAAACGTGGCGGCCTGCCTTATAGCTTTCATGGCCATCCTGGCCACGGCCAATTACCTGCTGGGCTTCGGCGCGGGCTGGGCCGGAATACAGGGCCTTACGTTCGAGCGGATCTTTGGCTGGCTCTTTACGCCGCTGGCCTGGGTTATGGGCGTGCCCCGGGCCGATGTGCCGCAGGTGGCCAGCTGGATGGGGCAGAAGACCGTGCTTAACGAATTTGTGGCTTACCTCAACATGGCCACTTTCCTTAAAGCCAACCCCGGCGTGATGAGCGAGAAGGCGCTGACCATAGCTTCGTACGCGCTGTGCGGCTTCTCCAACTTCCTTTCCATCGCCATCCAGATAGGCGGCATAGGGGCGATGGCGCCCGAGCGCCGCCACGACCTGGCCAAGCTGGGCCTTTACGCTGTTCTGGCCAGTTCCCTGGCCGGCTTCCTGTCCGCCACCATAGCCGGCATCCTGTTCTAGTTCCGGTTGGGGTCAGACCCTGGGGTCAGACCCTGGGGTCAGACCCTAGGGTCTGACCCCAAGAAATGTGCTTAAAAATACTGGTTAATTCGGCGGGCGGGGGCGGGGCGGAGCTGCAGGCCGCGCTGCTGGCCGGGGTGTTGCAGGCCGATTTCATTTTATTGGAAGACGATGGTTCCCCCGCGCGGGCGGGGACGCCGGCTTATACGGCGCTGGCGAAGAAGTGCCCGGTGCTGCCGGGCGCCGCCAAGACGGCGCTGTTGTCTTTTTACGCGGGGCGGCTGGCGGCGGCGGTGAAGCCGGGCGATACGGTGCTTTCGTTCATGCAGCGGTCCAATTTCGTGAACGTGCTGGCGGCGCGCAAGAGCGGCCACCGGGCGGTGATCTGCGAGGTGACGCAGCCTTCGCGGGAATACTCGGGGGCGCGCGGGCTGCTGATGAAACCGCTGATACGCAGGCTTTACCCGCGGGCGGCGCTGGTAATCTCCAACTCAAAGGGCAACGCGCTGGACCTGGAAGAGAATTTCGGTTTTGCTCCGGGCAAGGTGCAGGTGATCTATAATTCCTGCGACACCGAAGCGGTACGCAGGCTGGCGGCCGAGCCGCTGGAAGCCGGGCTGGCGCCGGTGTTCAAGAGGCCGGTGATAATTACCAGCGGCCGCTTTACGGCGGCCAAGGGGCAGTGGCATTTGCCCGGGATCCTGGCCGGCGTGAAGACCGCCGTGCCCGACGCCGCGCTGGTGCTGCTGGGCGACGGCGAACTGCGCGAGGCGCTCTTGGGCAGCTGCGCGGCCCTGGGGCTGAAGACCTGGCGCGCCGGGCGGGGCGCGCCGACCGGCCGCGAGGACGTGTTCTTCCCGGGCTTTGTGCCCAACCCGTACAAGTACCTGGCCAGGGCCAGGGTTTTTGCTTTCCCCTCCCTCTGGGAAGGGCTGCCCAACGCCGTTATAGAAGCGCTGGCCTGCGGCCTGCCGGTGATAGCGTCCGACTGCCGCTCCGGCCCGCGCGAACTGCTGGCCCCGGCCACGGATTTCCGCGGCGAAGCGGCCGCGCCGGAGGCCACCGGCTGCGGCTGGCTGCTGCCGCCGTTCCCGGTGCTGCCCCCGGGAGCCCCGGTGGAGACGACGGCCGTACAGCGCATGTGGACGGAAAAGCTGGCCGCGCTGCTGCGCAGCGAGGCCGATCAGAAGTTATTCGGTAATGCCGCCCGGAAAAGGGCGGAGGATTTCGCGCCGGCGGTGAAAGCCGCGGAGTGGCGCAGGACGCTCGGACTTACCAGTTAAACTCTCCTAAAGTCTTTTTCTTCTCCATTTCCACCTGCTTTTTACGCTTCGAAAGAGGGATATCCTTGTCGAGGGTGCCGTAATCCCTGATCTTGCCGGTGCGCTCGAACGCCGTGCGTTTGGCGCCGAAAGCGTACCTGAGCGTGAAGCGGTGGGAGTCGCCCAGGTCGCCGTACGGGGCGAAGGCGTAATCGAAGCGGAGGTCGCGGTTGCGCAGCCCGGCGCCCAGCGTAAGCCCCGACCCGGCGTTGGTGCTGCGGCCCGTGCGGTAGCCGGCCCGCACGAAGAAAGCGTCGGTCCTGTTTATCTCGAATTCGGCCTCGCTCCCGGCCCCGACGGTGGCGTCGCCGGCCCCGGGCTTGGTCACGTCCGCCATCACCCAGTACTGCTCGTTTATAAGCAGGGCGCCGCCGGTCCGGAGCATGAGCGGCACGTTGAAAGTGGTGGCGCCCATCTTCAGGCGGCCGCCGATATTGGACGCGGAAAAGCCGAAGCGGAAATCCTCGTAAAGTTTAAGCAGGCCCGCGTCGCCGCCCCAGCCCGTGGCGCCGTTGCCGTCGGCCTTCTGGTAGAAGAGCTTCATGCCTATGGCGCCGTAGAAGCGGCGGCCCAGCGCGGAAGCGAAGCCGCCGCCGAAAGCGTAGTCGTTGGCGCTGAAACTGCCCACGCTGCTGCCGGCGGCGTTGAACTTTACCATCTCGCCGCTGACCAGCATGTTGGCGCTGCCGAACACCGTGGAGTTGCGCGAGAGCGGGTGCACGTAGCCCAGGCTCTCGTGGCGGATGCCCTGCAGCCATTCGGTGTGGGAGAAGACGAATTCCTTGCGCGCCGCCACGGCCGCGCCGGCGGGATTATAGAACACGCTGAGCGCGTCGTCGCCGGAGGCGCAGTAGGCGCCGGCCAGCGCGGCGGCCCGGGCGCCGGAGTCCAGCTTTAAAAAAGGCATGGCGTCGCTGCCGGCCCTGGCGGCGAAAGCCGGCAGGCCGAAAACGGTAAGGAGCAGCGCCGCGGCGCAGTATCGCTTCATATCACCAGCTCCCGAAGAACTTGCCCGTACCTTTGCCGTGGGCGGCCGTCTTTACCAGGTAGATATACAGCCCGGTGGCGGCCTTGGCGCCGCCCCGCAGGCGCCCGTCCCACGTAACTTCGTTAAGAGCGTTGACGCCGTCGCCGGAGGTAAGGGTGCGCACCAGCTCGGCCGCCGAGTTGTAGATGTGCACCCTGACGTTTGTGGCGTCCAGCGGGATGCCGGTGAGCGCCAGGGGCTGCTTTCTGAAATCGCAGGGGTTGGGATAAGCCTTGAGGCTGAGCGAGGTCTGCTCCACCGCCTGGACGCGCACGGCATACACGGAGAAATGGCTCACCTTCGCCGAGATGGTGTTGGCGGCGGTATCGCGGACGAAGCTGTCCACCACCGGGGTCCATTTGCCCTGGGCTTCGTCGAGGTAGTACATGCGCGCGTAGGCTTCCGCCAGGAAATCGCCGTCGATGCGGCCGTCCTCGTCCGCGTCCGGGTAGGACATGGTGAGGGTGACCGGCAGGGCGAATGAGGTTATGGGCACGCCGTTGGCGTCGTAGGCCCTGAATTCGCGGATAAGGTCCACGGTGAGCGGCTTGAGCGAAGTGAAAGCGACGGCGTCGGCGACGTTGGTGCGGGTGGCGGTGACCGTGGCGATGCGCACGAACAGGCTGCCGCTATACGCGCCGGGCGGGATGGTGACGGCCATGGTATCGCTGTTGGCCACGTAGCCGCCCGCGGCGCCGCTGATGGCGGTGTTGATGACGAACGTACTGCCGGTGCCCCCGGCGATGATGCTGGTGCCCAGGTTGCCGGCCATGTCGCGCGCCGAGAAGCTGAACGTGGCGGTGCCGGTGGAATACCAGGTTTCGACGTGGCCGGTGAAGGTCCAGGTAGTGCCGACCACCGAGGCGAGGGAAAGCTCCGCCGTCTGCGCGCTGCCGAAGGTATCGAACGTAAGGGCCGGCGAGGAAATATACAGGCCGGTGGCTTCCGTGATGTGCAGCGCCGCGGTGAGCGTTACGCTGCTGACGGCCGGCAGGCCCGACGTGACGGTGACGCGGGCGGTGGGGCTGGTGACGTCCACGCGCTGCCCGTCGGAAACCGCGGTGACGGAGGGAACGCCCAGGCCGTTGTACGCCATGACGGCGAAATAGTAGGTGGACCCTTCGGTCAGCGCAGGGGTGGTCCTGGTGACGAAGCGCGCGGTGCCGGCGGTGGTCCAGGCTACGACATCCGCGGTGCCGGGCGTGCTGCCTATGGCGTAGCGGTACTCCACGGTGCCGCCCACCTCCCCCCAGTTGGCCGACAGCCTGTTGAGGGAGGAAACAAAATCTATGTCCGCGCTCAGCCCGTCGCTGACGTAAGCCACTTCCGCGGGCAGGCTGGTGTCCACCAGCTGGCCGTCGGACCAGGTCTCGGAGGAATAAGCGCCCACGCCGTTGACGGCTTTAACGCCGAAATAATAGGTGGTGCCGCTGGCGAGGGTAAGCCCCGTGCGGGTAACGAACTGGGAGCCGCCGTTGGCGGTCCAGCCCGCCACGTCGGCCGAGCCGACGCCGGTGCCGATGGCGTAGTAATAGCCGTAGACGCCGGTCTCCGGGTCCGCGGAGGAGGTCCAGTTGGCGGAAAGCTGGGAGGTGGAGCCGGTCTCGTCTATATCCGCGGCGGCCACGGCGCCGTCATAGACCGTGGCGACGGCGGTGGGCGGCGTGGTGTCGGCGTCGGCGTAGGCCTTGAGGCAGACGTTGGTCTTGTTGAAGTTGTCGCCGTAATAGCTGTTGGTGATGGTGGTAAGGTCGGTCCACGCGCTTCCGTTGGGGCTGATATAGCTCTGCCCGGCGGAAGCGCCGGCCCCGGAGCTGAAACCGGGGATATTCAATTCCGCCGCTATGGGATAGACGTCGGCGCTGTTGATGAGCTTGACCACTACTGAAAATTTGGTGCCCCCCACCAGCATCACGACGGAGCCCACGGGAACGGTGTGGTAGCCGGAAGCGGCGAAATTGCCGGTGGCGGTGTGGGCCAGAGTGCCGCTGGTGGGGCTGCCGGCCGTAACGCCCGTGTAAACGCGCAGTTCATAGTCCACGTCCACGTCCGTGGTGTAGAAGCCCACCGCGTTGAGCTGGCCCGCGGAGGCGTCGAAGATATTGGCCATCCATTCCGTGGTGCTGTCGCCGGCCTCACCCTGAACGTCGCCGTTGCCGATGCGGTAGGTGTAGCCGAGCGGGTCGTACTGGTAGAGGGTGGTATAGTTGGTGACGGCCTGGTTGTCGTTGAAGACGGCGGTGTCGCCGCCGAGGGAGGTGTCGTAGTAGGAGATGTAGAAATAGCCGCTGTTGCTTATCCCGGTGTCCAGGCCCCAGCTGTTGCGCGCCAGGAAAGCGCCGTTGCCGGCCGGCGTGCCCATGGTAGGCGTGGTGAAATTTTCCTTGGCGTAGGTGTCGTTCCACCCTACCAGGGCTATGGCGTGGCCGCCGCAGCCGGTACCGCTGCAGGTGCAGGCGCCTTGCGTGCCGTAGGGCTCGGAGCAGCGGCTGTTATAGAAATGCGCGTCGCTCGACGTTGGCGTGGCGTTATCGTCCCAGTAAATACTGGAGTAGACGGCGCCGTCGGTAGTAATGGCGGCTTTGACGTTGTTCTTGAAGGCGGTTTCGTTGGGCGTGGCGGGGATGGGCAGCCAGTACATGCCCTGCACGTGTTTCTGCACCGGGCTCGAGGTGCCTTCGTTCACGGGGCCGGACCAGCGCGCCAGGTAGGCGGCCGACATTATTGAAACGCCGCCGTCACAGGAGGCCCAGTCGAAGCTGCTGTTGCCGTCGAGGTGGGCTTCGGAAAAATCGCGGGTCTCGCCGGGGAGCAGTTTTGACTCCATGGAGGCGTAAGTGGCGAAGGCCCAGCAGTCGCCGCAGGCGCCCTGGTCCCTTATCGCCGTGAGTTTGTTATAGTCGCGCAGGTCATAGGCGTTGTCGTAGGAGGACGGCGCCAGCGGGCCGCGAAAGCCGGCCACCCGGGAGACGGAAGAGGGAGCCCCGGGTTTCCCGGAGATAGCGGCGGAAATATCCTTGCCCGCCATATAAGACATGTCCACGGGCGAAGGGCGGAAACCGAAAACATGCCGCGGCGCCGCGGCGGCGGGAGCGCCGGGGGCGCCCGTACCCAGGACGCGCAAAGGCGCGGAAGAGACCGGGGCCGCGTAGTTGAGGAAAGCCGGGTTCACGCGCGCCGGGGTGGCGGCCAGGGCCGGCCCCGCGCAGGCGAGCAGCAGCGCGGCGCAGCAGAAGTTGGAGAGCTTTCTTTGCTTCATAAAATTCACGCGTCAGCGCCCGCCCCGGCGCTTGCCGGCGGCGCGGACGGCCGGCTCCAGCGTTATCAAAGACGTGGCGGACCAGTCCCCCGCCGCCCAGCCGTCCGACGGCAGCACGCGCATATAGTACTGCGTGCCCGGGTTCACGGGGAGGCCGGAGATCTTATAGGTGCAGGTGTCCGTAAAAACGTCGGCCACCGGCGCGGTAAAATCCCCGGTATCGGAAAGCTGCAGGCGGTAGTACTTCCCGGTGGACTGCCACCGGATGGCGCTGCCGGTGAACTTGGCCTCCGGGGCCAGCGCGGGCGTGTCCGGCTTGGCGGAATGAGCGGGGCGCGCCGGCTTGGAGATGGCGAACGAGTCGGGCTTGGAGAAATCGGTTTCTTTGACGTCGCCGTTGTTGAGCGTCATCAGGCCGGAGACATGCCAGTAGTAAACCCCGTCCTTGAGAAAGGCGGGGAACAGCCGGTAGCTGTTCTGCTTCAGGACCGTGTCCAGTTCCAGCAACGAGAACTCCTCGTTGCGGCTGATCTGCAGGCGGTAGGAAACGGCCTTCATCATCTCGTTCCAGGTGAGGTTGATGCCCTCCCCCTTCCTGCCGGTGCGCTCTATCCTGGAACTTACGATGAGGGGCGCCGACGGCGGGTCATCCAGGAAGCGCTTGTTCCACAGGTTCACGGCCAGCACGGCCTTTTCGCCGTAGCGGGCGAAGGAGCTCCAGTCGTCCACGCGCCCGCGGTAGACGGTGGCGCCGTAGGTGTCCTTGAGCTTTTTGTCCATGGCCTCGGGAATAGAGCCGATAAAAACGCTGGGCGGGTAGGAATCCAGCAGCTTGGCCCCGCCCTTGTTGAGGTAGTCCTGGAACTTGGGGTCGAAAGCCGTGCGGGAATTGGGGATGAGGAGCAGCGCGTTGACGGGGTCTTCGGCCGCGGCCAGGGGCGCGGCCAGCAGGAAAAGGCAGAAAGCGGCCGGCGTACAGGCCCGGGCGGTCTTCAGGAATGCGGACAAGAGTTGTCTCATATGCGTTGTATAGTATACATTCCGGTCTTTACGGATTTGTTGCGTAGTAGTGCTATAATTAGGGTATGGAAAACCGGGAAATAAAGCCTTCCGCCGAAGAACCCGCCATAGAGGCGGAGCTGGTCAGCAACGGCCCCGGCGACAACGGCCGGTACGAAGACCCCGGGCAGACCTTCACCCCTCCCCCGGAGGCCCGCGGGGTCTTAACGCGCATGAAAGCTTTTGTTGGGGGCATGCTGGCTTTGTTCGGCGCGGGACTCCTGATAGTCGGGGCCCTGCTTACCTACACCGTGATAGGCGCCATCATAGGCATCCCCATGATGCTGGCCGGCGCCGCGGCCCTGTACCTGTTCTTCAAACTGATGGCTTCCGGGCCCGGGAATATCAGGGTCTTCCGCAACTTCTAATTGAACTCCCCAAGCAGGATCTGCTCCAGCTCAAGGCTTATGCCGGTCTTGGCCTTTACCTCGGCGCGCACCTTGCCGATAAGGCTGTAAATGTCCGCGGCCGTGGCGCCGCCGGCGTTGACGATGAAGCCGGCGTGCTTGGGCGACACCTGGGCGCCGCCCACGCGCAGGCCTTTAAGCCCCGCGGCGTCTATCAGCCGGGAGGCGTAATCGCCGGCGGGCCGCTTGAAGACGCTGCCGGCGGAAGGGGAATCGAGGGGCTGCTTCTCGGCGCGCAGGCTCAGGATATTGTGCCGGTCCAGCAGCATGACGTCCGGCGGGCCGGGGTCCAGCTCGAACACGGCGGAAATAAGGATGAGGTCCTGCAGGCCCTCCGTGCGGCGGTAGCCGTGCGGGATATCTTTCTTCTTAAGCTCCACTTCCTTGCAGGCAGCGTCCAGCGCCTGCACGGAGACCAGGCGGTCGAAAACTTCCTGGCCGTAGGCGCCGGCGTTCATGCGCAGGGCGCCGCCCACCGAGCCCGGGATGCCGGAGGTCTTCTGCAGCCCCCCCAGCCCCTGCTGGGCGGAGGCGTAAACGAAATTATCCCACAGGGCGCCGGCCTGCACCTTGATGCTGTTGCCGCTGTAGAGCAGCGCGTAGAGCCTTTCGGTTAGGACGGTGACGCCGGGCAGGCCTTTGTCGCTTACCAGCACGTTGGAGCCGCGGCCCAGCGTGCGCATGGGCAGGGCTTGCCGGCGGCACCAGGCGCCCAGCCAGACTATGTCGGCCACGCAGCCCGGCTTTACCAGCACTTCCGCCTTGCCGCCCGCGCGGTAGGTGGTGAAGTTGCCGGCCGGTTCGTCGAAGAGGCAGTACTGGCCGAATTTCTTTTTAAGTTCAGAGTAGTCTGGCATTGTTGTTTATAGTCCGTTACCGCCCCGGTACGCGGGGCGCCGGGTCTGACCGCGGCGCCCCGTACCGGTTCCGCGTTATTTCTTAAGTACTTTCTTTATGCGCTTGAAGGCCCAGTCTATCTCCTTCTGGGTCACTACCAGCGGCGGGGCGAAGCGGATCACGTGGTCGTGGGTCTCTTTGGCAAGCAGGCCCAGGGCCATCAGCTCTTCGCAGTAGGGGCGGGCCGCGCAGTCCAGCTCCACGCCTATGAGCAGGCCTTTGCCGCGCACTTCCTTGATGTGCTTGCCCTTGATGGTGCGGAGCTTCTCCATGAAGTACTTGCCCATCTCGTAGGAATTCTCGACGAGCTTTTCTTCGGTCAGGACCTTGAGCGCCTCGCGCGCCACGGCGCAGGCCAGCGGGTTGCCGCCGAAGGTGCTGCCGTGGTCGCCGGGGTTGAACACGCCCAGCACTTCCTTGGAGGACACCACGGCGGAGATGGGCAGCACGCCGCCGCCCAGGGCCTTGCCCATGGTGATCATGTCGGGTTTCACGTTCTCGTAGTCGCACGCGAACTTTTTGCCGGTGCGGCCGAAGCCGGTCTGGATCTCGTCGGCCACGAACAGCACGCGGTTGGCCTTGCACAGGTCGTAGGCAGCCTTAAGGTAGCCCGCCGGCGGCACTATGATGCCCGCCTCGCCCTGGATGGGTTCCAGCAGGAAGGCCACGGTGTTCGGGGTGATGGCGGCTTTCAGTTCTTCGATACTGCCGTAGGCCACGGTCTTGAAGCCCGGCGTGAACGGCCCGAAGCCGTCGCGGTACTGCGCCTCGGTGGAGAAGCTCACGGTGCTGATGGTGCGGCCGTGGAAGTTGTTGGAGCAGGTGATGATCTCGGCCTGGCCTTCCTGCACGCCCTTCACCTTGTAGCCCCATTTGCGCACGGCTTTAAGCGCGGTCTCTACGGCCTCGGCGCCGGTGTTCATGGGCAGGGCCATCTCGTAGCCGGAGAATTCGCACAGCTCCTTCAGGAACGGGCCCAGCTGGGCGTTGTTGAAGGCGCGCGACGTGAGCGTTACTTGCTTGGCCTGCTCCGTGAGCGCCTTGATGACGCGCGGGTGCCGGTGGCCGTGGTTCAGCGCGGAGTAAGCGCTGAGCATGTCCATGTACTTCTTGCCGTCGGGGTCTTTAACCCATACGCCTTTCGCCTGGGAAATGACGATGGGCAGGGGGTGATAGTTGTTGGCGCCGTAATGTTCGGCCATCTCTATCAACTTCTGCGTTTCGGGGCTCTGAGCCTGATTTGTATCCATTATACTGCCTCCATAAAGAGCTGCGAAAACCGACATAACGAAGAGCGGCCTGCGCGGGATACCCGCGGGAGACCGCCTTCGTTCCGGACTGACGCCTCAGCTCTGTACTTAAAACTTAACGCCTAAACCGCCGTTATAGCCGGGCTGGCCGTGCAGGGAGCTGTAGGCCCCGTACACATAGAGCAGCGGCAGCGGCGAGAAGCGCACGCCCAGCGTGTAGCGGGGCTTGGAGATGGTGGCCTCGGCGCCGTTGACGAGGGTGCCGACCGCGCCGGGGACATCCTGCACCTTGAGGGTGGTGCGGTCAAGGCCTACGCCGATGAAGGGCTTTATCACCGGGATGTCGAAGGACGCCACGGCGTTGAGGGACATGTGGGAGCCCTTGAAGTAATCGTAGTTGATCACGTCGTAGAAGGCCGAGACGGAGACGTCGGGGATGAACTTGGTGACCGTGCCGCTCTTCAGGACGTTGTAGCTGACGCCGGCGCCGATGATGGAGAAGCCGGAGAGGGTGAGGCCGCGCAGCGTGAGGTCCGCGTCGATGACGGGCAGGGCTACGGAAGCCCTCACCAGAGGGACGCCGAAAGCGTTCACGTCGGAGTCGTTGAGGATGCTGTTATTGTCGTTGGGCTTGGCCTGCACCGTGGCGGCTATGCCCACGTCGAACCCGGGGAAGCCGATGTTGCGGCCCGAGTTGAAGTCGTTGCCGCCGATAACGCCGCCGAGGTCTTCGACGAAGGGCGCGAGGCGCGCTTCGGCCTGGACCTTGGAGGCGCCTACATAGGTATTGAAGTCGGCGAACGGGTCCGCTTTGGCGGAAACGGCGAAAACGCCGGCCGCTAACACCGCTAAAAGAACAGGTCTAAGGATCTTTTTCATTTTTTTCTCCTTGAAGTCCCGAGTATCGCTATATTATCTCATAATAAACGCGAAAATAAAACCCCCGCCGGCCCGGGGCGCGGCGGGGGCTTGGCCGGGAGGTCCGGCGGGAGCTAGTCCGGGAGCTGGAACCCTTTGGAGGGCAGGCTCTGGTCTATGGTGCGGGGCACCATTTTGGCGAAGACGTCCAGGATGATGACGGCATTGTAGTTGGCGTCCAGGGAGGAGCCTTTGCGCACCCGGTCCACTATGCCCTGGTTGAGCTTTTCTATATCCTCATAGGCTTTGGTGAGCTTGTTCAGCTCCCAATCCGGGTCCAGGCCTTTCTTCTTGCGGAGGTACTGCTGCAGCAGGTAGCTGGAAACGGAACGGTAGACCGTTTCGCTGAGCGAGGCGAAAGGCAGGTGGTAGGCGGCCATGGGCTTGAGGATGTTCATGACGGGGCAGCCGCTGGTGACCATGTGGATGCCTATGATGGAGCTGAGCACGGACTGCAGGCTGGTGCGCTTGGAATATTCGCGTTCGCGGGTGATGACGCGGGCGTCCACCAGCATGGTGGAGGCCTTGTCGGAGAAGTCGCGGATGATATTGGAAAGGCTGAGCGCGATAGGGCAGTACTTATGCCCGGCGGAGTCGAGGGGGCAGAGGGCGCATTTGCCCTGGTCGAGCAGCGCCCACTCCGGCGGGTTAGGGCTGTTGGGGCTCTGGAGGGTGAGCGTGTCGGCGTCGAGCTGGATGTCGATGACTTTTTCGTCCCCGCCTTCGAACTTGATGATGTATTTATATTGCATGATATCTCCGTTAAAAGCCGCGGTATTTGCGCGCGCTGATGAGGCGGGAATAGAAATAGGGATTGGAGACGGCGTCGATATGGACGCCGGTGCTTACCCCGGCGTGCACGAAATAGCCCTTGCCCACGTAGATGCCCACGTGGTCCGGAGTGGCGCCGCCGGGCTTCTTCATGGAAAAAAAGAGCAGGTCGCCGGGCAGGACGCCCGCGGGCTTGAGGTAAAGGCTGGACGAGTACTGCTCGCGCGCCACGCGCGGCAGGTGCAGGTCGGCGCTTTCATACACCAGCTTGACGAAGGCGGAACAGTCCATGCCGGTGCCCGGGTGCATGCCCCCCCAGAGGTACGGCACGTTGAGGTAGCGCATAGTGGTGCGGACTACTTCAGCCCGGGCGTCGGCTATGGTCTTGGCCTGCGCCGCGGGGAGTAGGAGGAAGGTGAGGGCAAGAAAGCCGGTTAAAAGGGCCGTTGTACGCCGCATATGAGGTATATTTGTAGCATATTTCTTGCCGCGTTTAAACGGAATAGTGTATTATTGTTACCGTTATGAAAAGAGCCGTCCCCTTCTTGTTTCTCCTGCTGGTCCTGGCGCAGCGCGCGCCGGCCGCGGCCCAGACCCTGCCGGACCTGAAGAACCAGTCCGCCTGGAAGGAAAAGGACAAACAGGAGTTCCTGAAGTACCTGAAATCCGACCAGCCCACGTCCGTGACCGGCCAGGTGAAAGCCGTGGCGGCCGAAAAGGGCGGCGGCGCTTCCCGCAAAGCGCGTTATCTCACCCTCGACCTCTTCTCCGATTCGCTGATAACGGTGTCGGGCACCGGCAAAAGGAACACCTGTCCCGTAAGTTTCGGCCCGCAGCTGATGGCGGGCGGGCATCTTTTTTCGTGGATACGCTATTACGCCGGGCTGAAATACAACCACCTGCGCCAGGACAAACTGGACGGCACCAGCGCGCGCCTGGAACATTTCGAGTTCCCCGTGGGCATCGAGCTGGCGCTGATCCCGCTGGGCACGCCGCATACCCGCTACGCGCTGCTGCGCTTCGGCGTTTCCGAGCACCGTTTCGGCGCCAAAGAGCAGAAAGCCTCTTTCGAAACCTCCGTGCTGGGCTGGCATCACGCCTGGAACGCGGCCATCGGCTATGAATGGCAGATCTCCGAGTCCCGCTGGCGGGCCCATTTCCTGGCGGAAGGCTACCGCTCCTTCAGGGCCAAGGGCACGCCCGAGTTCACGGGCGCCGGCCTGACCGGCGGCTTAGCCTACACCTTCTGAACTCTTCCCCCTCCTTTTTTTCCGCTTGACGACAGGGCGGAAGTTATATTTAATTCCCCTTATGGGGGAGAAGATACTGCTTGTTGACGATGATCCGGATATTACCAGCCTGCTGCAGGACGAGCTGACGGCGCAGGGTTACGCGGTAAAGATCTGCGACGGCGGCGAAGAAGTGCTGGCCGCGATGCATTCCTACCTGCCCGACCTCCTGATAATGGACGTGATGCTGCCCGGCATAGACGGCTATTCCCTGACCAACCACATAGGCGAAGATCCCGACCTCTGCAAGATACCGCTCATCATCATGTCCGCGCTGACCACTTCGCGCGCCATGTTCGAGACCAAACCGCAGGTGGCCGCGTTCTTCTCCAAACCCTTCAGCAACGAAGAGTTCATGGAAGCGGTCAAGACCGCCCTGACGAAACAAGACTAAACGTTCCGCGCGGCACGCCGGCGCTTTGCGGCGCCGATGCCCGTTTTTGTTACAATCATACTATGAGCGGTTCCCCTTTTCTGCCGATGAGCCCCGAAGAGGTCCGGGCGCTGGGCTGGGACGCGGTGGACGTCGTGCTGGTTACCGGCGACGCCTACGTGGACCATCCCTCGTTCGCCATGGCGCTGGTGGGCCGCGTGCTGGAGGCCGAGGGCCTGCGCGTGGCCATCCTGGCCCAGCCGGGCTGGGAGAACTGCGCGGACTTCCGCAAGTTCGGCAGGCCGCGCCTGTTCTTCGGCGTGTCCGCCGGGAACATGGACTCGATGATCAACAAGTACACGCACAACCGCCGCATCCGTTCCACCGACGATTTTTCCCCCGGCGCGCGGCCCGGCCTGCGCCCGGACCGGGCCACCGTGATCTACGCGCAGCGGGCGCGCGAGGCGTACCCCGGCGTGCCGGTGGTAGTCGGCGGCATAGAGGCTTCCATGCGCCGCTTCGCGCATTACGACTACTGGTCGGACAAGGTGCGCAAGAGCGTGCTGCTGGACTCCAAGGCGGACCTGCTGGTTTACGGCATGGGCGAGCGCCCGGTCCGCGAGATATCCGCGCGCCTTAACGCCGGAGAGAGCGTGGGCGCGCTGCGCGACATCCGCGGCACCTGCTACCCGCTGGGCGCCACCGAGACCGCCGTTTTCAGCCTCCCCGGCGCCGTGGAGCTGCCTTCGGCCGGCGAGGTTGCCGGCGACAGGGTGAAGTTCTCGACGGCCACCCGCGCCATCTACGAAGAATCCAACCCGCATAACGCCAGGCCGCTGGTACAGAAGAGCGAAGGCCGCGCCGTGGTGCAGAATCCCCCCGCGCTGCCGCTGACGACGGAGGAGATGGACTTCGTCTACGGCCTGCCCTTCACCAAGCGCGCGCACCCTTCCTACCGGGAGCCCATCCCGGCGCTGGAGATGATCAAGGATTCGATAGTGATACACCGCGGCTGCTTCGGCGGCTGCGCCTTCTGCTCGCTGACGCTGCACCAGGGCCGCTTCATCCAGGAGCGCAGCGCCGCCTCCGTAAAGGGCGAAGCCGAGCGCCTGCTAAAGACCCCGCGCCACCCGGGCAATATCTCGGACCTGGGCGCGCCGTCGGCGAACATGTACGGGATGCGCGGCCGGAACATGGACGTCTGCCGGGCCTGCCGGAAGATCTCCTGCCTGCACCCGGCCATCTGCAGCAACCTCAACACGGACCATACGGCGCTGCTGGAGCTTATGCGCGCCGTGCGGGAGCTCAAAGGGCTCAGGAAGGCTTTTGTGGCCAGCGGCATCAGGATGGACCTGGCGCTGCAGTGCGGCGAATATATTTCCGAGATAGCGCGGTTCCACACCGGCGGGCAGCTGAAGGTGGCGCCGGAGCATATCATGCCGGGCGTGCTTTCGGTGATGAAGAAGCCTTTCGCCGAGGTTTACGAAAAATTCACCTGGAAGTTCCTGGGCGAGTCGAAAAAGGCCGGCAAGGAGCAGTACCTGGTGCCGTACTTCATCTCCGCGCACCCGGGCTCGACGCTGGCCGACATGGCGGAGCTGGCCGTCTTCCTGAAGGAACGCAACATCCGCCCGCAGCAGGTGAACGATTTCCTGCCGGCGCCGATGGAGCTGGCCACGTCGATCTATTTCACGGGCCTGGACCCGTTCACGCTGCAGCCGGTGTACGTACCGAAGAAAGAAACGGAGCGGCGCCTGCAGCGCGCGCTGCTGCAGTATTACAAGCCGGAGAACAGGCCGCTGGTGATCAGGGCCCTCAAAGAAATACGCCGCCCGGACCTGCTGGCGAAGCTGCTGAGATGAGCCCCGCCGCGGCCCGCGGCAGACAGGCAATGAAAGCTTTCATAGAAAAAATAAAAAACCTGGAGCACCGCGCCGTGCCCCTGCTGCTCAGGGGCCTGGCCGTTCTCCTGCTGGCCTGCATCCCGTACAAGGTGCTGGGTACCGGGTACCTGCCGCCCGACGACGCTACGCGGCACGCCGCCAAGGCCGTGTCGGAAAAGAGCTGGGGCGAGATACTGGTGCTGCGCGGCGGCGCCGAGCTGGACCCGGAGCAGGGCTGGAACAGCCTGCTGGGCGCCGTCCGCAAGCTGACCGGCCGGGACCAGAAGGGGCTGGTCAGGTTTTCCGTCGCCGCCCTGTTCGTGCTGTTCGCCTGCGTGCCGCTATTGCTGGTGAAGCGGCCGGAGGCGTGGCTGCTGGCGCTGCTGCTGCTGGTGGTGGCCAACTTCGACATTTTCGGCAGGCTGCTGACGGGCAGGCCTTTTCTTTTCACGACGCTCTACGTGGCGGCGGCCGCCCTGACCTGGCGCAGGCTCAGGGAAAAGCCGGCGGCGTACGGGTTACTTGGCGCGCTGACGCTTTTGGCCGCGCTGGCCGCCTGGACGAATACCGCCCTGTTCCTGCCCGCCGCCCTTTTCTGCCTGGCCCTGTTCCTGGCGCGGGAATGGCGCGCCGGGGCCGCGCTGTCGGCCACCGCGCTGGCCGGCACGCTGCTGGGCGCCGTCCTTACGGGCCGCCCGCTGAGCTTTCTCGCGCAGGCGCCGGAGCGCCTTTTCCTCACCCTGAAGCTGTACCTGCCGCAGGCCGCGCGCGTTGGCGAATTCCAGCCCGCCACCGGCGATTACAGGCTGCTGCTGATCGTGGTCTTCTTCCTGATGTGGCGCGCCCTGAAGAAGGACCGCGGCGCGGCAGCGGCGGCCGACCCGGTCTTTCTCCTGCTGGCGCTGGGCTGGGTCGGCGGTTTTGTTTCGGCGCGGCTCTGGCTGGACCTGGGGATAACCGCCTGGCTGGTGTGGACCTGCGGGCAGCTGGAGGAAATACTGGAAGCCGCCGGGAGCCTGCTGTCGCTCAAGCGCCTGGTGTTCGCCGCGGCGCTGCTGCCGGCGCTGTACCTGGCCGCGGTCAACGATTCCTACGGGCGCTGGTCCTCCATAGGCCCCTACACCTGGATGGCGGAAGTGGCGGAACAGGACGCCGGCTGGCTGCCGGGCAAAGGCGGCGTGGTCTACAGCTCCGATTCGGGCATCTTTTACTGCATGTTCTTCCACCAGCCCCGCGCTGAGTGGAAATACGTGCTGGGCGCCGAGCCGGCCCTGATGCCCGCCGGGGACCTGGCGGTCTTCAATGAGATCCTGGCCTTGAAGGGCGCGGCGGCGGCGTACGCGCCGTGGACGGCCAAAATGAAGCCGGAGGACCGCCTGGTGCTGGCCGGCTCCGCCGTGCGGCCGGCCATCCCCGGGCTGGAGTGGAACTACCTGGCGGACCAGGTCTGGTTCGGCAGGCTGCCGGCGCCAAAGAAAAAGCCCGGCGACGGGCGCCGGGCTTCCTGACCGCCGTTGGCGGCCTTGCTCAAACCTTGTGCGTTTTAAAGAATTCCAGCAGCTCCGCGCCGTATAGGGCGAACTTCTCCAGGCCCAGGCCTTTGATGGCCTTCATGTCTTCCAGGCTGCGCGGCTGGGAGAAGGCCAGCCTTTCCATAACGTCGTTGGTCATGATGGCTTCCGGCAGCATATTGCGCCGGGCGGCGGCGTCCTTGCGCCACATCTTCAGCGCCTTGAAGCGGTTGCGGATGGCGTCGAAGTACAGGCGCTTCTCGTGCGACACTTCGCGCCGGGGCACGTGATACTCGGGCGCTTTCAGCCCCTTCTGCAGGGCTTCGCGGATCCACGGCCCGTGGTTGGCCAGCACGTAGGAGCTGACGCCCTTGAAGATGGAAAGATTGTTGAGCCCTTCGCGGGGCGCCACCGAAAGGCGCAGCATCAGGTCTTCGCTGATGACCTTGAACGGCGGGCTATTGCGCTTTATGGCGGCCACTTCGCGCGCCAGGTAGAGCTCGCGCAGCACGGCCAGGCCGCGGCCGTTGAGCTGCCGGGCGCCGCGCAGGGACATGAAGCCGTTCTCGTCGAAGCGCATCTGCTGCGGCTCCACCAGCGTGATCTGCGCGAACTGGGTGCGGGCCTCGTCTATGTTGCCTTTCTTTTCCAGCTCGCAGGCCAGCAGGTCGCGCAGTTTCTTAAGGTGGATAGTGTCGGAGATGGCGTAGTCCAGCATCTCCTTGTTGAGCGGGCGGCGGCCCCAGTCGGCCTTCTGGAACTTCTTGTTCATCTCGTGGCCCAGGTACTGCTTTACCATGTTGTCGAGGCCGCACTTGATGATGCCCAGGTACTTGGCGGCCACCATGACGTCGAAGATATTATGGAAGACGCCGCCGACGGAGGCCTTGAGCACGCGGATATCCGAATCGGCGGAGTGGAAGATCTTTTCTATTTCGGGGTCGGCCAGGACGGGGAAGAGCGGCTTGATGTCCACGGCCAGGGTGTCGACGACGGCGTTGATATGCTCGCTGGTGATCTGCAGCACGCAGAGTTTCTCGCGGTAGACATAGAGGCTGTTGGACTCCGTGTCTATGGAAAGGTACTTATGGGTGGCGAGTTTGGCGCAGAGCTCGTTGAATTCTTTCTGCTTATCGATGAAAACGTAGTTCATTCTTGAATATAATATCATTTAGGACCGTATGCCGACCATTATCTTCAACAAGCCCTACGGGGTGCTTTCCCAGTTCACGCCGGAGCACGGGCACGCCTCGCTGGACGGCTTCGGCCTGCCCAAGGGCGTTTACCCCGCAGGCCGCCTGGACGCGGACAGCGAAGGGCTGCTGCTGCTCACGTCGGACGGGGCCCTGCAGGCCCGCGTGGCCGACCCCCGGCACAAGACGCCCAAGACCTACTGGGCGCAGGTGGAGCGCGAGGTGACGGACGACGCGCTGGCCGCCCTGCGCGCCGGCGTGACGCTGAGCGACGGGCCCACGCTGCCGTGCGGCGCCCGGGCGCTGCCGGACCCGGGGCTGCCCCCGCGGGTGCCGCCCATCCGCGCGCGCAAGACGGTGCCCACCTCCTGGGCGGAGCTCGTGCTTAAGGAAGGCCGCAACCGGCAGGTGCGCCGCATGCTGGCCCGCGTGGGCTTCCCGGTGCTGCGCCTGCTGCGACGCGCCATAGGCCCCCTCACCTTCGAGGGCCTGCCCCCCGGCCAGTGGCGCGAACTCACCCCCGCGGAAATAAAGAAGCTTACGGTCTAAGGAAAAAATATGACTATGCCGCACAGGATAGGGTTTATCGGGCTGGGGCTGATGGGCCGGGCCATGGCCATGAACCTGCATAACGCGGGGTTCCGGGTCGCGGTGTATAACCGCACCCGCGCCGATACCACGGAGTTCGCCGACCTGGGCTGCACGGTGGCGGCCACGCCCAAAGCCCTGGCCAGGAATTCCGACACGATCATAACCATGGTCTCCGACATGGCCGCCATGGACGCCGTCCTGGAAGGGCCCGAAGGCGTCCTGCCGGCCTTCACGGGGGGCAGCACCCTGATAAACATGAGCACCCTGTCGCCGGAATATACCGCCGCGCTGGCCAAGAAGTGCTTTATCTCCGGCGTGGAATTTCTGGACTGCCCCGTGGCGGGCTCCAAGCCGCTGGCGGAAAAAGCGCAGTTGGTGATCCTGGCCGGCGGGAAAAAAGAGACCGTGGAAAAACTCTCCCCCGTGCTGAAAGCCATGGGCCGGGCCATTGTCTACGCGGGCCAGGCGCCGGCGGGCACCGCCCTGAAGCTCTGCATGAACCTGCTGGTGGCACAAATGACCACGGCGCTGGCGGAATCGGCGGCCCTGGCCGCGGCGCAGGGGCTGGACCCGCAGCTGCTCTTCAGCGCGCTGGAAGAAAGCCCGGCGCTGAACTGCGGTTATTTCAGGATGAAGAAAGACAATATCATCAACAGGGACTTTCCCCCCGCCTTCCAGCTAAAGCACATGCTCAAGGACGCCAGGCTGATGCTGGCCGAAGCCGCGCGCGCCGGGCTGGAGCTGCCCGTGACGGCCGCGGTGGAAAAGCTGCTGGCTAAATCCTATAATAACGGCTACGGAGACAAGGACCTGAGCGTGGTCCTGCGCTCCCTCACTGAAAAGTAGGGCCGGGCGGAGGAGAATACGATGCTGGGCAGATTAATTGCGGAAATAGTGTATCCCTCCGCGCTTTTTCTCAAGCGCCACAAGGTGCTGCGCTTGCTGGTGCTCATCGTCACGCTCGGCGTGATGGCCTTCGGCGTTTACAGGATCTACCAGCTGCGCGGCCTGCCCTGCCTGCCCGGCAGCTGCAACAAGCCGGCTTTCATCCCCGACAGATAACCTCCCCCCGCTATTGACCGGCCCTCCTTATTTTGTTAAAGTTAGACGAGACTAACTTTCACCGGGAGCCTGCATGAGCGAACTTTCCGACAGCCTCGAAGATTACCTGGAAGCGGCCTGGCTGCTGGGCCGCGAGGCGGGCTGCGCCCGGGCCTGCGACATCGGCCGCAGGCTGCGCGTCTCCAAACCCTCGGTGAATTCGGCCATGAAGGCCCTGGCCGCGCGCGGCCTCATCAAGCAGGAACGCTACGGCAGCGTCTGCCTTACCCCCCGCGGGCTGAAGGCCGGCGCGGAGATAGCCGGGCGCCACAGCCTGCTGAAAGATTTCTTCACGTCGATACTGCGCCTGTCCCCCGCCGAAGCCGAAAAAGACGCCTGCAGGGCCGAGCACGCCCTGGGCCGCGAAGCCCTGCGGCGCATGGGCGCGCTGGCGCGGTTCCTGAAAAGCCCGGCCCGCAAACGGCTGCTGGCGGCCTCCGGGGAGGCCGTGAAATGAAACCCCTTCCCATCATAACGCTGCAGGAAATGCGGGAGAACGAGACCGGCTATATCATGCAAGTGGAAGGCGGGGCCGGGTTCGAAGCCAAGCTCAAGGCCATGGGGCTTTACCACGGGCGGCATATAATCAAAAGATCGCGCCCGGGCGACGGCGGCCCGGCGGTAGTGGAGGTGATGGGCACCAGGCTGGCCCTGGGCGCGGGTATAGCCGCGAGAGTAAAAATAAGGGTAAAGACCCGCCGCATCCTGCTGGCTGGCAACCCCAACGTGGGCAAGAGCGTGGTGTTCTCGCGGCTGACGGGGCTGGAAGTGATCTCCGCCAACTACCCGGGCACCACCGTGGAATACACGTCGGGCCAGACGATAATCGCCGGCGAGAGGTTCACGCTGGTGGACGTGCCCGGGGCCTACAGTTCGGCCGGCACCAATAAGGCCGAGGAGGCCGCGGCGAAACTCCTGGCCGAAGAGGATAAGGCGCTTATCCTCAACGTGGTGGACGCCACCAACCTGGAACGCAATCTTTATTACACCCTGGAGCTGGCGGCCCAGGGCGTGCCGCTGGTGCTCCTGCTCAACAAATGGGACATAGCGGCGCACCGCGGCGTGACCATCGACGCGGCCGCCCTGGAGCGCAGCCTGGGCGCCAGGGTGATACCTTTCGTGGCCACGACGGGCGAGGGCCTGGCCGCCTTCAAGAAAGCGATGGAGGAGTTCCTGCGCGGCGGGCTCCCGCCCCCCCCGGCCCCGCCGGCGGACGCCGACGAGAAATGGAAGCTGATAGGCCGCATCTCGGCCGGCTGCCAGAAGCTGACGCACAAGCACGCCACTTTCCTGGAAAGGCTGCAGGACATAACCGCGCGCCCCTCCACCGGGCTGCCGTTCGCCGCCGCGGTGCTGCTGCTGATGTTCGCGGCCATCCGCTTTACCGGCGAGGGCCTGATAAATTACGTGCTGGACCCGCTGTTCAACGGGGCGTGGATGCCGCTGGTCAGGGCCGCGCTGGGCGGCCTGGCCGACGGCGGCTTCGCCAAAACGCTGCTCCTGGGCGTCACACCGGAGCCCATGCAGTCCTTCGGGCTGCTGACCACGGGCCTGTACATCCCGCTGGTTACCGTGCTGCCCTACATCGCCGCCTTTTACGCCGCGCTGGGCCTGCTGGAGGACATCGGCTACCTGCCGCGCCTGGCGGTGCTCCTGGACAGCTTTATGCACCGGCTGGGGCTGCACGGCTACGGCACCATCCCGCTGATGCTGGGGCTGGGCTGCAAGGTGCCCGCCATCATGGCGACGCGCGTGCTGGAGACGCGCAGGGAGCGCGTGATAGCGACCTCCCTGACGCTGACGCTGGCCCCGTGCATGCCGCAGACGGCCATGATCTTCAGCCTGCTTTCGCCTTACCCGGCCAAATACATGCTGGCCGTATTCGGCGCGGTGGCCCTGGCCGGCCTGGCCGGCTCCCTGCTGCTGGCCCGCCTGCTGAAGGGCGAGACGCCGGAGCTGTTCGTGGAGATCCCCCCCTACCAGGCGCCCTGCTGCGGGATACTGGCGAAAAAACTGTATTTCCGGCTGAAGGATTTCCTGCTGGAAGCCGCGCCGATGATAACTGTAGGCGTGCTGCTCATCAACCTGCTGGACATGAGCGGCGTGCTCTCGGGGCTGACCGGGCTGCTGGGCCCGGCCATTACCCGGGTGCTGGGCCTGCCGCCGGAGACGGTTTCCCTCATGACGCTGGGCTTCCTGCGCAAGGACGTTTCCATCGCGATGCTGGTCCCTTTCGCGCTGCCGCCGGCCTCCCTGGTGGTGGCGTCGGTCTTTCTCAGCCTCTACCTGCCCTGCCTGGGCAGCTTTATGGTGACCCTGCGCGAGCTCGGGGCCCGGGACACGGCGAAAGTGGTCGCGCTGAATTTTTCTTTCGCGCTGGCCTTCGCTTCCCTTTTACACTTCGCGTCAAGATTCCTATAATCTTTACTGTAACAGTCATTACTTTAATAGACTTGAGTAAGGCCGCCCGGTGCAGGGCGTTCAACCGGATCTCCACTAATGAAAAACATTCTGGAAGAAGTACTTAAGCACGAAGTTTATCCCGCCATGGGTTGCACGGAACCGGTGGCGGTGGCCTTCGCGGCCGCGACGGCGGGCAAGCTGCTTAAAGGGCGCGTTACCGGGCTGCTGGTAAGCACCGATCCCGGCACCTATAAGAACGGCCTGGCCGTGGCCATCCCGAACACGAAGGGCGAAAAGGGCAACCTGCTGGCCGCCGCGATAGGCGCCGTGGCCCGTAAACCCGAATTGGGCGCTGAACTTTTCAAAGGCCTGCCCGCCGCCAGCCTGAAAGAAGCCTCCGCGCTGGTCGCCTCCGGGAAAGCCCGCATCGCTATAGACCACACCAGGCGCGGCATTTACATCTCGGCCGAAGTTACGGCCGGGCGCGAAAAGGCCTTGTGCGTGCTGGAGGGCAGCCACAAGCAGGTGGCCCTGCTGCGCCATAACGGCCGGACCATCATAAAAGCGAAAGGCGGCAAAAAGAAATGCCTGCCCTACAAGGACGCCCTGCGCAAGGCCACCTTCGCCGACCTTTTCCGGGAAGCCGCCAAGGTAACGCCGGCGCAGCTGGCCTACATCAAGAAAGGCGTGGTGATGAACCTGGCCGCGGCCAGGGAAGGCCTTAAGCTGAAAAAGGTCGGCTACTATATAGAGGACCTCATCCGGAAGGGCTATCTCAAGCGCGACATCCTGTCCAACGCCAAGCTGACCGCCGCCGCCGCCACCGACGCGCGCATGGCCGGCTCGCCCATCCCGGTGATGTCCAGCGGGGAATCCGGCAACCAGGGCGTGGTGGCGGTGCTGGTGCCGTGGCTGGTCGGAAAAGCTTTCGGCGTGCCTGAAAAGCGGATACTGAAAAGCATCGCGCTTTCCCACCTGGTCAATTCCTACATCAAAGTTTTTACCGGCGAGCTGGCCCCCATCTGCGGCTGCGCCGTGGCCGCCGGCGTGGGCGCCTCGGTGGCCGTGGTGTGGCAGCGCAGCGGGCCCGACCCGAAGAAGGCCGCGCTGGCCGTCAACACGGTGATAAGCGACATCGGCGGCATGCTCTGCGACGGCGCCAAGAGCGGCTGCGCGCTGAAGGTGGCTTCCTCGGCGGACTCGGCCATACGCGCCGCCTGGATGGCTTCCAACGGCGAGGGCATTACCGAGGCCGAAGGCTTCATAGGCTGCACCGCGGAAGCGACCATCAAGAACATCGCCCGCATCTCCAGCTCCGGCATGGCCGAAGTGGACCGGATAATCCTGGACATCATGTCCGCGAAAAGGAATTGCTGTTCCAAAGCCAAAAGCTGCCTATGACGGGCTACACGGTATTTCTCAAGGACCCCCTGCTGCCGCCGCTGGCGCCGCTGGATTTTATGGCGAAGCGCCTGGGCGGCACGGCGGAGGCCGAGAAATTCCTGCGCGCCAATCCCTGTTTCCTCGGGCGGAACCTCACGCTGGACGCCGCGAAGCCGCTTGCCGAAGAGGCCGCCAGCGCCGGGCTGCCGGCGGTGCTGGCCGCGGAGGCCGACCTGGCCGCGCTGCCGCGCGCCTGGAAGCCCTCCAAGATAGCCCCGGCGGGCACCGGCTTCAACGCCGACCTGTCCGGCATCCGAACTTTCGTGCCCTACGAGTCGGTCTCGCTCATCACGGCGGGGGCCTTCGACGCCCTGCTGCCGCCGGTTACGCTGGAGCCTATACGCAAGGACCTGCTGGAGAACGTTAAAAAGCTGGCCGGCATGCCTGTAAGCCGCCAGACGCTCCCGGCCACGCGGGAAACTTTCTTCCGGGCCGAAGTGATAACGGAGAAAGGCGAACTGCGCCTGGTGCTGGAGCAGGAGAACCTGGATTATTCGGGGCTGGGAAAAGAGCGGGAACAGTCCAGTTTCCTGAACTTCCGCAAGCTGCTGGATATCCTGGCCGCCTCCGCCCTGAACGCGCTGAAGAACCCCTTCTTAGAGGCTTTCCTGGCGGGCAAGCCCGCCGCGCCCTTCAAACTCTCCTCGGAACAGGCCTGCGAGACGGATACGGCGAGGCTGCTGCTGCTGGCGCCCCGGCGTTAGGAACTTTATATGGAAAAAAACAAGACTTCAGGCAGATACTTCGCGCTGCACGCGCATTTTTACCAGCCCCCCCGCGAAAACCCCTGGACCGGGGCCATCCCGCCGCAGCCCTCGGCCTGGCCTTTCCACGACTGGAACTCCCGCATAGCCCGCGAGTGCTACCTGCCCAATTCGGCCGCCAGGATCAACGATTCCTCCGGGCGCACGCTGGAATTCGCCAACAATTACCTGAGCCTCAACTTCAACTTCGGCCCGACGCTGATCGGCTGGCTGGAGCGGAACTACCCGGCCTGCTACAACAGGGTGGTGGAGGCGGCCCGGCGGTCGCGCGAGGGTTGCGGCCATTCCAACGCCATAGCGCAGGCCTATAACCACATGATCATGCCGCTGGCCTCTTTCCAGGACCGGCTGACCCAGGCCCTGTGGGGCATAAAGGATTTCGAGCGGCGCTTCGGTTTCAAGCCGGAGGCGATGTGGCTGCCGGAGACGGCCGCCTGCGACGACACGCTGCGCCTGATGATAGACCTGGGCATGAAATACGTGATACTTTCCCCCTACCAGGCGGAGAAGGTGCGCGGGCCGGGCGAGGAAGACTGGACGGACGTTTCGCGCGGGGACATGGACCCTTCGCGCCCCTACGTCTGGCACGATACGCTGCCGCACGGCGCCAAAGTGCCGGGCCGCAGCATCGCGGTGTTCTTCTACGACGGCCCCCTCTCCAAGGCGGCCGCGTTCGAGGGGCTGATGAAGAACTCCACCGCTTTCGCGGACAGGGTGGAGGCCTGCTTCAAGCCGGCCGCCGACGGACCGCAGCTGGTGAGCATGGCGGTGGACGGCGAGACCTTCGGGCACCACCACAAGTTCGCGGAGATGACGCTGGCGCACGCCTTCCTGCACGAGCTGCCCCGGCGCGGCATAGAGCTGGTGAATTTCGGGCGCTACCTGGAGGACAACCCGCCCCAATGGGAGGCCCGGATAAAGTCCGGCCCCGACGGCGAGGGCACGGCCTGGAGCTGCGCCCACGGCGTGCGCCGCTGGAAAGGCGGCTGCACCTGCGGCACCGAAGGCGCCGACAGCCCGAACTGGCGCCTGCCCCTGCGGGCCGCGCTCAACACGCTGCGCGACGCCGCCGCGGCCGTCTACTCGGCGGAGGCCTCCAAGTTCTTCCGGGACCCGTGGGGCGCGCGCAACGACTTTGCCGCGCATCTGCCGGGGCCCGACGCCGGCCTGAGCGACGAATTTTTCCGCGCGCACGCGGGCACGGAGCTGACCAAGTCCGAAAAGAAGCGCGCCCTGGAGCTGCTGGAGATGCAGAAGAACGCCATGTTCATGTTCACCAGCTGCGGCTGGTTCTTCTCGGACATCTCGCGCATAGAGACGATGCAGAACCTGCGCTACGCGGCGCGGGTGGCCGAAAAGCTGCACGACCTCGGCTACGAGACCGCCGACAAGCCTTTCCTGTCCCTGCTGGAGATGGCGCATTCCAATTACCCGGACGCGGAGAACGGGCTTAAGATCTACCGCCGGATAACGGCCGAGAACGCGCTGGCCCGCGAGAAATCGGCGGCGCTGCTGATAGCCGGCGCGCTGCTGGCCGGGGAGCCGGAAGAAAGCAGTGAAGGCAGCCTGCAGGTGGAGGAGCGGACCAACCGGGCGGGGACGCTGTGCCTGCGCGGCACGGTGGTGGTACCCGGCGCGGAAGGCCGGGCGAAGTTCGCCTTCTGCTACCTGCGCCACGAGGAGGAATTCCCGCTGATGTTCTTCACGGAGCCTTCGAAGATGCCGCGCGTCCAGGAGCTCTTCGCCTGCGAGGACCCGGCCGCTATGACGGCGGCGCTTGAAAAGGAAAGCGGGCTGGCCCGGGTCTGCTTCGAGGATTTCACCTGGGAGGAGAAGAGCCTTTACGCCTGGATCCTGTCCGACGCGGCCAGGCACAGCCATGCCGCCGTCATCCTGAAGATACTCGACGACTACCTGTACCTGCTGCTGCGCCTGCCGGAGCGCACGCTGGCTTCCTGGGCGCCGCTGCGCTCCCAGGCGGCCGCTTACGCGCGCCAGGCGGCGGAGATGGCCTTCAAGGAGGCCTGCCTGACGCTGTCGCCGGAAAGCCTGGAGAAACTCTCCGCGCTGGCGGCGCGGCTCAAGGCGGCCGGGCTGGAGGCGGGTTTCGAGCCCGCGCCCGAGGCGGCGGCGGCGCTGGCGATGAAGCTGACGGCCGGGGCGATAAAAGCGCCCTCGGCGCGGACGCTTCTGCCGCTGCTGCACCTGCTGAAGACCGCGCGGGCGCTGGGCGCCGCGGACCTGCTCTTCCATCTGCAGAACGGTCTGTGGGAGCTTTTTACTGCGGTACAGAAAGAGGCGCCCGCGGCGGAGTGCGTCCCGGCGCTGAGCGAACTGTATTCCCTGTCGGACATCCTTATCGACCGCTTCCACCTGAAACTGGACGCCATGGCCAAAGTCCCCTCCGGCAACTGACCGCTTTAGGGTTCGGGATGGCCCGCCCGGAACCTCAAGCAACCCGCGCGTGCGCCGCGGGGACCGGAACGCAAAACGCGCTAGGGCACACCGTGCCCGTCGCTCATCCTCCTCCTTCGCCGCTTACGCAAGGCTCAGTCGTCGGAAGGTTTTGCTAACCCGGTCCCCGCGTCGCCCGCGAGCTCCTCTTAATATTAACGGTGCAGCTTAGGGGTGCCGGGCGGGCCGGGTTAGCAAAACCGTCCGTAGGCCGAGGCTTGCATAGCGCCGAGGCCGGAGGAAGAGCGAGGCACGGTGTGCCGAGCGCGTTTTGCGTTCCGGCCCGCCCGGCACCCCGTAGCAGAATTAGAAGTCCCAATAAAAAGCCCCGCTGTTTTGAGCAGCGGGGCTTTTGTTTTGGGGAGGGTCAGCTCTTGGCGGCTTTCTGGGTCTCTTCCGTCGAGAAGACGCGGTAGTTCATCTCCGGGAAGATGTTGTCGCGCCACTCGATGTCCTTGAGCCAGGCCTCTTCCAGGCGGTTGCCCATGATCTGCTCATACAGGCCGTTGAAACGGTGCGTGTGGGCCACGAAGCGCTTGGTGGAGTAGCTCTTGGCCGTGCCCACCGTCATCAGGAACGCCCAGTCCGACGACATGCCGAGCACCACCTCGCGCGCGCACTGGTTGAGCGCGCGCCTCAGCGTGCCCTCGGCGGACGGGAACTTGTTGGCCATCTCCACCATGCGCTCCACCTGCTTGTGCAGGTGGCGGTACATCCAGTCGTTGGTGCCGTTAAGCCACACTTCGTTGTAGCCCTTGTCCCCCCACGTCGACATGGAGGGCTGCACCACCTGGTTGTCGGGGTGCATCGTAAGGTATTCGCTCGGCGTCACCATCTTGATGGACTGCTGGTCGTGGTGGATCTTCTTGAAGAGGAACTCCAGGAAATCCACGCCCTCGTACCACCAGTGGCCGTAAAGCTCGGCGTCGTACATGGAGATCACTATCGGCTTTTTGCCGAGGAAATGCTCCAGGTGCTCGATCTGGCGTTCGCGGTTGAACATGAAGTTTCCCGCGTGGCTGGCCGCCATCTCGCGCGCTTCCGCCGGGTTATAGGGGGCCTTCTCGTTGAGCTGCACCTTGCCGGTGATCTTGCAGTACTTCATGCCGATGTTGCGGCGCACGCCGTCCTGGTGCAGGTACGGCTTGATGTAATCGTATTCCAGGTCGTAGCCCAGGTCGCGGTAGAACTCGCGGTAGCGGTGGTCGCCGGGGTAGCCGGTCTCCGCGCTCCACACCTGCTGGGCGCTTTCCATGTCGCGGCCGAAGGCGGCCACGCCGGAAGGGCAGTACACCGGCGCGTATACGCCGTAGCGCGGGCGCGGGCTGCCGTAGATGATGCCGTGCGTCTCCAGGAAGAAGTAGCGGATGCCCTCCGCCTTCAGGAAGACGTCGTCGCCGGGGTTATAGGCGCATTCGGCCAGCCAGATGCCGCGCGGGCCGCGCCCGAAATGCTTGCGGTAATCGTCGGCGGCCAGCTTGATCTGCGCGTGGACGGCCTCTTTGCGCAGCTCCAGCGGCAGGAAGCCGTGGGTGGCGCCGCAGGTGATGATCTCGAGCTTGCCCAGGTCCTGGAACTTCTTAAAACCGTCCAGGATGCGGCCGTGGTAATAATCCTCGTACAGCTCGCGGATGCGGCGGAACTTGGTCTCGTACATCTTGGCCACTTCGTAAAAAGCGGTATTGCGGGTGCGCACCACTTCTTTTTCGGCCAGCTCCAGCCGCAGGCTGTAGTAGCGGCGGAAGCGCTCGCGCAGCAGGTCGTCGGCCATCATGTTGCACAAGGGCGGCGTGATGGACATGGTAACGCGGAAATCCGTGCCCTCCGCGGTCAGGCGTTCGTAGACGTCCAGGAGCGGGATATAGGTTTCGCACATGGCCTCGAAGAACCAGTCTTCTTCGAGGAAATCCTCATACTCCGGGTGGCGTATGAACGGAAGATGCGCGTGAAGGACTAAAGCGAGGTAGCCTTTTTCGTTATTTGCCATCGGTGGTGGTAGCCCTGGTAACCTTTATGTCGATCTCCCGTGAATCGGTCTCGTCCTGGGACACGGCCTTTACGGGCAGGTCCACTATGCCGTCGGGCAGCGCGAAGCGCATGGAGAAGGTGCCGTCCGGGTTGAGCGTAACTTTGCGGCCGGCCACGGTGACGAAGGCGTCGGGTTCGGTGGCCCCGTAAAGGATCAGTTCGCAGTCGGCTACCAGCCAGAACTTCTTCTCGGCGGGCTTGGCCTGGTGCAGGGTCTGGGAAGACATGGAGCTGACGCCCCACGAGGAGGCCCTGGAGAACACGGCGCGCAGCATCTCCCAGCGCTGGGCCAGGGACTTGGCGACCTCGCCGGAGCCCTTGCCGATGTATTCCACGCCCGAAAGCTGCAGCAGCTTGTCGAAATCGGCGGAGACGGCCATCCATTTCTCGTCCGTGACGTCGGAGACGCGGCCGGCGGGCAGGCTGACGGTATTGGTCTTTACCAGGCCGATGAAGGCGCCGTCGGGCAGGACCAGGCCGATCTCGCAGCAGTAGGCCTTGCCGCTGTCCTGGACGTTGACGTACCAGCTCTTGGCGTCGTGCATCACCTGGATGTCGAAATAGCGGGAGCCGCCGTTGTCGCTGACGTCGTAGACGCGGATCACCTGGCGGCCTTTGGTGAAAATATCCTCGCCGTGCTGTTTACGGGCTTCTTTTTTGGAATTTTCCGTTATTTCCCAGTAGACGAACATCCAGTTGGGATCGCGGGGAAGCAGGGACGCTTCGGTGGTGCCATAGCCTTCCGGCAACGCCTTATGTTCCGCTTCAGGCGTGGTGTTATGCTTGTTTATCTGCCCTGACGAAGTCATTTATCTCTCCTTAAGTAAACAGCGTATGACGGAGGCCCCCCTCCTGAAATTGATGGGTCTGGGACGCGGACGGCCTGATATAATGCAGTGGCTTGCGCCCCCTTTCACCTGTTTCATTGTAGCAAATCGCCCCTATGGCAGGGAAGTAGGGGGTCCGGGCCGTTTTCAGCCTAATATGGGGGAATCCGGGGGAAGGGAATAGGTGCGGGCCAGGATCTCGGTGGTAAGCATGGCCGCGGCGGGGCCGTAAAGGGGCTGGCGCCCCGGGTTGAGGAGCAGGACCTTGCTGCAGCCCAGGCGGGCCAGGGCGGGCTCGTGCAGTACCGCGGCTACGGCAAAGCCCCTGCCGGCCAGGCCGGAGAGCAGGGACATGATCTGCGCCTTGTATTTCAGGTCCAGGTGGGAGGTGGGCTCGTCCAGCAGCAGCAGCCGGGCCCCCTGGGCCAGGGCCTGCGCGATGAAGACCAGCTGCCTTTCCCCGCTCGAAAGCGCGTTGATGGAACGGCCGGCCAGGGCGGAAATACCGGTTTCCGCCAGCGCCGCGTCCGCCTCTTTTTCGTCGTCGGCCGAGTAGCCGCGCCAGAAGCCGGCGCGGGCGGTGCGCCCCAGCAGGACGGTCTCCCTCACCGTGAAGTCGTACGGGGTGGAAGTTTCGCTGGGCACATAGGCGGCCAGCTCGGCCAGCCTGCGCAGCGGCAGGTCCCGGAGCGGCTTCCCCCCCAGGACCACCTCGCCGGAGCCGGCGCGGATAAAGCCCGTAAGCAGCCGCAGCAGGGTGGATTTGCCGGAGCCGTTGGGGCCGAGCACGCAGAGGAAATCTCCGGCGGAGATCTTCAGGGAAAGGTCTTTCAGGAGCGGGGCCGCGCCATAGGAGAAACACAGGCCGTCCGCGGCGAGCAGCGGGCCTTCGGACCCGGTCCCGGCGCTTCCGGCTTCCCAGGCGGCAGCCGCGGGTCCCGCAGCCTCACCGCGCGCGGCCGAGGGCAGCAGTACCGGGGCCCCTTCGCCGCGGCGCCGCCACAGCAGCCACATAAAGAAGGGCGCGCCGGCCAGGGCCATGATGACCCCGGCGGGGATCTCGGACGGAGAAAAAAGAACGCGCCCGGCGGCGTCGGCGGCGGTAAGCAGCGCCGCGCCGCCGGCGGCGGCCGCCGGGAGAAGCCAGCGGGCCGAAGGGCCGCAGAACAGGCGCATGATATGCGGCGTCATCAGGCCCACGAAACCGATGGTGCCGCCCAGGGAGACCGCCGCGGAGGTGGAGGCGCAGGCGAGCGCGAAGAAGATCAGGCGCTCGCGGGCGGGGTCGGCGCCCAGGTGGTAGGCCTTTTCCTCGCCGAGGCCCATGGCGTCCAGGGCCCGCCAGCGCAGCATAGCCAGCGCCGCGCAGGCCGCGACTATGGCCGCGGAAACGCCCAGCTCGGTGCCGGAAGCGGGATAAAGCCCGCCCAGCACGAAGCTGAACAGGGAGAACGATCTTTCTTTTGCGACGCTCAGCGCCAGCATGACCACCGCGGACAGGAAGGCGCTTACCGCCACGCCGGCCAGCACCAGGGACGCGTCGGAAAGGCGGCCGGCCAGGCGCGCCAGCCAGTAGGAAAGGAACGTGGCGCCGAATGCGCCGCAAAAGACGAGCAGGTAGAAAAGCGGGGAACCGCGCTCTATGCCGGACATGAAGCAGAGCACGGCGGCGGCCGTAGCCCCGGCCGAAGTGCCGAGGATGTAAGGGTCGCTCAACGGGTTTTTAAGGGCGCCCTGGAAAAGCGCGCCCGCCAGGCCCAGCCCCGTCCCGACGATAAGGGCCGCCAGCGTACGCGGCAGCCTCAGGCCGGTTATCAGCGCCCAGTCGGAGATGCCGGCCGGCCCGGCGCCCAGCGAGAAAAGCACGGCCGCGGTCAGCGCGGCGAGCAGCAGCAGGAGGGAGCGGGCTCTCATGTTTAGTTTTGCAGCAGCGCTTTAAGTTTGTTTATTTCACCGAAGATCCTGGGGCCGGGCCTGGAAAACACGTCGCGGTCCAGCGTGGTGATAACCCTGCCGGCCTTGACCGCGGCCAGGCCGGAGGCCATGGGGCGTTTGAGGAATTCCTCGCGCGAGCCGGAAAGCAGGACCACCGCCTGCGGGTCGAGCAGCAGCACCTCTTCCCAGGAGGCCTGGAAATAGCCTTTCTTTTCCCTGCCGAAGACGTTAGCGCCGCCGGCCAGCGAGATCACGTCGGAGATGAACGCTTTCCCGCCGGTGGTCCAGCCGCCGGCGTCGGTCTCGAAATAGACGGTGACGGGCCTGGTGCTCTTTTCCGCGGGCAGCGCGGCGCGCAGCTCCTTCACCAGTTTTCCGGCTTCCGCCTTGCGGCCCAGTTTAGCGGCTATAAGGTTTATAGTGGAAAAGATGTCCGCCACGTTCTTTTCCTCGGGGATGCGCGCCACCTTTATATGCAGCGAGGAGAGCTGCTTTTCCACCTGCGAGCCGGCCCAGTCGCCGGAGAAGACCAGGTCCGGCTTAAGGGAATAGATCTTTTCTACGTTGGGGCGCAGGTAATCGCCGGTCTTCTCTATTTTTTCGGCCTCGGGCGGCCAGTTGCAGAAATTGGAGACCCCTACGAGTTCCCCCCCCGCGCCCAGCGCGAAGACGATCTCGGTGTAGGAGGGCATCAGGGACACCACGCGCAGCGCGCCGGCCGGCGCGGCGGAAAGGCAGGACAGCAGCAGCGTTAAAGCGAGGAGGGACAGCGTGCGGTTCTTTGTTCTCATAAAAAAAGCCCAACCGAAAAGGATGGGCTATACTCCTTCCCCTCGGAATCCTCTCCGCCGGGCGGCGAGGTTTGCAGTAGACCGGGCTTATCCCTGCTCCTGCGGGGCATTACCGTTGCGGGGCAGCCGGGGCTTCGCACCCCGTTCCTGCTGCATACTTACAGTTTCATTTTACCAAATACAAAGGGCAGGCATCTGTCCAGGTCGCGCGCGAACGCGGTTTTAAGGAGCGCCTCGGGGCGGCCCAGGGCTTTTTCCAGCGCCGGGTCCAGCCTGATGCGGCCGGCGCGCGGCGAGCGCGCGGGCGACATGTTCTCCAGCACGCCGAGCACCGGCACCTTCAGCTTGCGGTAAAGGACCAGGGAGCGCTCGAGCACGTCGCGGGCTATCATAGACGGCGTGGTAACGGCCAGCACTTCGGCCCGGGGAATGAAGCGCATCACGTCCAGCGCGGCGTCGTTCACTCCGGGCGGCATGTCCAGCACGAGGAAATCCAGTTCGCCCCACTGCGTGATGGCCAGCAGTTCTATGATCGCGTCGGAGACATTGGCCCCGCGCAGCGGCACGGCCTTGTTCTCCGAGAAGAAAACCACGGACATGAACTTCACGCCGCAGAGCAACGGCGGCTCCAGGCCTTTTTCCTCTTTGGGGAACAGGCCTTTGGCGCCGAGGATGAGGTGGTCGGACGCGCCGGCGAAATCGAGGTCGAAAAGGCCGGTGCGGCAGCCCTTGCGCGCCAGCGTCAGCGCCAGCGTGGAGGCGGTGACGCTTTTGCCGATGCCGCCTTTCCAGCCGGTGACGGCTATCACGCGCTTTACGCCGCTGAGGCGCTCCGAGATCACCGACGGGCGGGGGTCTATCATTTGCTGCCCTTTATATAGCTGAGGCCCACGCCGCGGCCTTCGGCTATTTCGAAATCGGGGCTTTTGCAGCGGGGGCATTTGAGGAAAGTGTGGGCCATCTCGGGGACGAAATGGATGAACTCCGCCTCGTCCTTGGTCTTTTTAAGGCCTTTGAGCGGGAATTCTTTAGAGCAGGCTTTGCAGCGGAAGACCGCGGGCTCGACGGAGACCTTGAACTTGCAGTCTTTAGCGCCGGGGTACTGCGCCCGGAGGCCGTCGAGGGCGAAGACGAAGATATCTTTGTCTATGGCCTGGAGTTCGCCGAAGACCACGCCTACTTCTTTGAGCTTTTTGAACTTCTTAAGCGTGGAATGTTCCACGGCGGTTTTTATTACGGATTCAGCCAATGCCCATTCATGCATAGGTAAATAATACAAAATTTGGATTTAGCAGGCTCAGGACAGCCCACTTTGAGCAAGCCAGCAGCCGACGCGGGGACCGGGCCAGCAAAACCTTCCGGAGGCCGAGCCTTGCATAGCGGCGAGGCCGGAGGGTGAGCGAGGCACGGTGTGCCGAGCGCGTTTTGTCGGCCCGGTCCCCACGGCGGCCGCCGGGCGCGTGTTACGTTCGGGGGACAACGGCGTCGGCGGCGGCCTGCTGGAGGATAAGCGCGTCCGCGTCGGTAAGCTCCGGCGGGTGGGGCAGGCCGACAGGGGTGTCGCCGAAGAGGACGGCGTAGAAGACACAGGCGGCCAGGTAGGTGCCCGCCTTGCTGGGATGGATCTGGTCCGAGTACAGCTCGATGGAGGGCGCCCGTGCGCGGACCAACTCCCAGGCCGGCCCGACGGGCACCAGCACGCCGTTGTTCTCCGAAGCCATCCGGACATAGGCTTCGTTCAGCTTC
>Ga0154587_131_pt1 | contig 52258 bp, 29 predicted proteins | sample RifGroF2_FD_116016 | JGI IMG/M metagenome (GOLD analysis project Ga0154587, IMG submission 116016) | Elusimicrobia bacterium GWF2_62_30 | reverse complement strand
GCCTTGGGCGCTATCCCGTGCTTGCGCGCCAGCAGCAGGGCCACCGGCGTCCCGATTATGGCCAGCGTGTCGTTCATCAGGAAAGCCGACGCCGTGCCCATGAAGAAGATAAGAACTAGGAGCAGCCCTTCCTCGGTGCGCGCGCGCTTGAAGATCTCGTATTTGGCGTGGGCCAGCCAGCCGCTGAGTTCCAGCGTCTGCCCGGCGGCGAACATGCCGAAGAGGAAAGCCATTACATCCCAGTCGACGGCTTCCAGGGCGGACGCGGGCTTTATGTCCCCGGACAGCAGCACGGCCGCCGCGCCCGCGCACATCACCTGCCAGATCTGCAGGCGCAGGCCCCCCACCTGCCGCACCGCGATGAACAGGAACACGGCGGAAAGGACTATTAGCGGGAACATCAGTGGTTGGCCAGCGCGTTATAATCTTCGGGGGTGTCGAAATCGCGTATGATCTCCGGGTCCTTAACGTCCAGGTCGGCTGTTTTTACCGACGGGTGATGCGTGACCCAGTGCAGGCCCTTGTCCAGCGGGCCCTCGAAGCAGAGCTGCCTGTGCGCCGCCGGGAGGAGGATCGGGTGGCCGCGCTTCATGCGCGCGTCCGCGGCGCTCAGGGTCCTGGGCAGCACTATGGAATCTTTACTGGCCCGCCAGAATTCGATTATTCTCTTGTAGGTCTCCGGCGCCACCGTCGGCTGGTCGGCCAGGCAGACAAGAAAGCCCTCGGAGAACTCCGCCGCCATGGAGAGCCCGGCGCGCAGCGACGAGAGCTGGCCGTTCTCAGGTTTCGGGTTGACCGTTACCTTTTCCCCGGCCGGGACCCAGGCCGCCAGGATCTCGCTGGAGTCGCGCCCGAAAACCGCCACCCGGTCCTCTACGCCGGCTTTACGCAGCGCGGAACAGACGTGTTCGATGAACGGCAGGCCCCGCCATTGCAGCAGGGCTTTGGGCTTTCCCATCCGGGAAGATTCTCCGGCGGCAAGTATTATCGCGGACAGCATAGTTTTAAAGCTATTGTTCCCGCAGGCGGCGGGAAAAGTCTTCAACCTCCGGCGCGGCTCACTTAAGAGCCGCGTTTATCTGCGCCAGGACGGTCTTGGTATCTATCCTTTTGGCCCAGGTCTCCACCTCTTCCACGGGGCCCTCCAGCTTGATGGCGATGGCAACTATGGAAGTTTTTACGGGAACCGTCTTTACGTCTATCTGCACCTTCGACAATTTCTTGGTGTCCTTGAGGGCGGACGGCTGGAAATAGACCGCGACGCTGCCTTTCGGGTCGCCTTCTTCGTCCTGCGGCATCTTCAGCGCCAGCACCCCGGGCTTTTCGAAAACGACCAGGTCAGGGTCTATGGCCTGGTACTGGCTGTCGTTGATCTCGACGCTAACCCTTATCGGGAGTTTTTTCTCCTCCTCGGCTTTCGCGCCGGAAAGAGCGGTCGAACTGACATCCTTCTGCATCTCCTGCGAAAGGCGCATCACTTCCTGGTAATCGCCCTTGGACTGGGCTTCCAGGATCTTTTTCTTGTAATCCGCCCCATGCTTCTTGTTGCCGGCTTCAGCGTCCTTAACGCCCTTAATGGCCAGGCGGCGGTGAACCGAAGCCGTAACGGCCCTTAGTTTCCCCCCCTCGGTATAGAAGTCGGTGGGGAGGTTGAAGTCGTCCTTCTCTTTTACGAACCCCTGCGGCGGCAGGCCCATGGCGCCCAGCACGGCCACCAGCGCTTTCTTGAACGCGGCGGACTCGTCGCGCGTAAGGGCCGTGTCTTCGGCTCCGGCGCGGCACAGGACAGGCGCGGCCAGGGCCAGCGCCATAAAAATAACAGATAGTTTTTTCATTTTATTCTCCTTTAAAAGACCGTAGTCAGCAAGCCGGGGTCACGCCGCCGGCTTCAATCCCCGAAACAGATGCCGAGGCTGCGGGCCGTAAGTATCGTGTCGCAGTTCAAAGGCACCGTCTTCATGCGGCTGGTCACTTCTTTGAGCGGCACATAGCGCACCGTGGGCGGGTCCAGGGCCACCATCACCCCGCTGTAGCCCTCCTCCAGCGCCCGCACCGCCGCCGAGCCGAAGCGCAGCGAAAGCAGCCTGTCGAAAGTGGTCGGGCTGCCGCCGCGCAGCAAATGCCCCAGCACCACCGTGCGGCATTCCCGCCCGGTCAGGGCCTGCAGCTCTTTAGCCAGCCGCTCTCCCGCGCCGCCCAGCTTATCGGCCCGGCCCAGTTCTTTGCTGACCACGGAGTAGCCGCCGCCTTTGGGCGCCGCGCCCTCCGCCACGGCGATTATGGCGAAATATTTTTTCCGGTTCTCCAGCGCCTTCATGGCCGCCGCGACCTTTTTAATATCGTAAGGGATCTCCGGGATGAGGATGGCGTCCGCCGTTCCGGAAACGCCGGCGTTGAGGGTGATCCAGCCGGCATAGCGGCCCATCAGTTCCACCACCATGATGCGCCGGTGGGCTTCCGCCGTGGAGTGGAGCCGGTCAAGGCATTCCGTGGCGAACGAGACCGCCGTGTCGAAACCGAAGGTGGCCACCGTTTTTTCCAGGTCATTGTCGATGGTCTTGGGAACCCCGATAACGCGCAGGCCCTTTTCCGCCAGCACGTTGGCTATGCCCAGCGAACCGTCACCGCCCAGCGCCACCAGGGCGTCTATCTTGTTCTTCCTGAAAGCGGCCACCAGCTCCGAGCTGCGGTCCTTCTCGAACATCTTCCCGTCCTTGCCCATGGTAGGGTACCTGGTCGGGTTGCCTTTATTGGTGGTGCCCAGGATGGTGCCGCCCAGGTGCGTAATGCCGCGCACTGTCCTGCGGGTCATCGGGATAAGCCCGCCCTCATGGTAGTCCTCCGGCATAAGCAGGCCATTATACCCGTCGCGGATGCCCACCACTTCCCAGCCCTTGTTCAGGGCGGAGATGGTCACGGCCCTGATGACCGCGTTAAGCCCCGGCGCGTCCCCGCCGCCGGTATTGATAGCGATCTTTTTTATCTTTCCATTTGCCATGCTTCCCCCTTTTAAACCCCCGCTTTGCGGTACAGGCCGGCGGCGGCTTTGTTGGCGCGCGCGGTCAGCTCGAATTCGTCCACCTTGGTCAGGCGGCCGTTCTTCACCACCACCTGGCCGTTGACTATGGTGTATTTGGTGCGGTGCGAGGCGCCGCAGAACAAGAGCGAAGCCAGCGGGTCGGACTGCGAGCCCGCGAAATCCAGGCCGCTCACGTCGAAGATGGCCAGGTCCGCCGCTTTCCCCGGCTCGATGGACCCGATGTCTTTGCGCCCCAGGACGGCGGCGCCGCCGCGCGTAGCCAGCTTGAAGGCCTCGCGGGCCGGCATGGCCTTTACGCCGGTGCCCACGCGGTGCACCAGCATGCACTGGCGCACTTCGCCCAGCATGTCGCAGGAATCGTTGGAGGCCGAGCCGTCCACGCCCAGCCCGACGGGGACCTTGTGCCTGAGGAACATCGGCACCGGGGCTATGCCCGAGCCCAGCCGCAGGTTGGAGCACGGGCAATGCGCCACGCCGGTCTGCGTCCGGCCCATCTTCTTCGCCTCGGCCTCGTTGATGTAGACGCAGTGGGCGAACCAGGCGTTGCCCTGGTCCACCCAGCCGACGGATTCCATATACTCGAGCGGGCGCATCTTGAAGAGCTTCTTGCAGAAGGCTTCCTCGTCTTTGGTCTCGGCCAGGTGGGTGTGCATGCGCACGCCCCATTTCCGGGCCATCTCGGCGGTGATCTTGAGCAGTTCGGTCGTGACCGAGAAAGGCGAGCACGGCGCCATGGCCACGTTGGTCATGGCAAAACGGTCGGGGCTGTGGAATTTCTTTATCAGCCGCTCGCAGTCCTTCATGATGAAATCTTCGCTCTGCACCACGCTGTCCGGCGGCAGGCCGCCCTTGGAGCGGCCGCGCGACATGGAGCCGCGCGTAGCGGTGAAGCGCATGCCTATCTCGCGCGCGGCCTCTATCTGCGTATCGATGAAAAAGCCGCTGTCCTTCCTGGGGAAAAGATAAAGGTGGTCGGAGCTGGTGGTGCAGCCGGTCAGCAGCAGTTCGCCCAGGCCGGCCTGGGTGCTGGCGTAAATAGCCTCGGGGTTGACATGTTTCCAGATGTCGTAGAGATAAACCAGCCAGTCGAAGAGTTCGGCGTCCTGCACCTTGGGCAGGTTGCGGGTCAGCGTCTGGTAAAGGTGGTGGTGGGTGTTTACGAAACCGGGAAGGACCACGCAGCCTTTGGCGTCTATCACGGTGTCGGCCTTGACCTTAAGCCCTTTGCCGACCTTTTTTATCTCCGGGCCCTCCACGTAGACGTCTCCGCCGCTTAGCTCGCGGCCCTGGTCGTCCATAGTAGCGAGCACCAGCGCGTTCTTTATTAAAAGGGTCCGGCTCTTCATAGTGTCTCCGTGCCAATAGAGGTTCTTCAAGCAAAAATATTATAGTAAAATTAAATTTAGTAAACCCCGGTACGACTTTGGAGAGATCTATGAAGAACAAGATATCGTTCCTGTCCGACGCGCAGCTTAAGGCCGAAGCCGACCGCTGCCTCTACTGCGAGGAGAAGCCCTGCAAGACGGCCTGCCCGGCCGACTGCTCTCCCGCCGACTTCCTGATGGCCGCGCGGCGGATGGGCAAGTCCGATATCAAGCGTTCCGCCGCCCTGATCATGGGCCACAACACCTTCGGCGGGGTCTGCGGCGCCGTCTGTCCCGACTGGTTCTGCGTGAAGGCCTGCTCCCGCAAGCTCTTCGACAATCCCATCAACATCCCGGCCGCGCAGGCCGCCGTGGTCCAGAAAGCCAAAGAACTGGGCGTGATGCCGCGGTTCAAAAAAGCGAAACCCAACGGCAAGAAAGTCGCCGTGGTGGGCGCGGGCCCGGCGGGCTTCGCCGCCGCGGGGACGCTGGCCCAGCTCGGCTACAAGGTGGAGCTCTTCGAGAAGGACAAGAAGGCCGGCGGCGCCTGCAACCTTATCCCGGACAAGCGCCTGCCCAAGGAAGTATTGGCGACGGAAATAGCTTTCATCAAAACCCTGGGAGATATCTCCATAAAGACCGGCTGCGCCCAGAAGGACCCGGCCGCGCTGCTAAAGAAATACGACGCGGTCATAGTCACCGCCGGCGTGGAGGAGCAGCTTAAGCTCAACATCGACAACGAGAAAGCCGGCGTGGAAGGGCTGGAATACCTGCGCCACGCCGCCAAATACAAGGTAAAGGGCAAGAACGTCGCCGTGGTGGGCGGCGGGGCGGTGGCGGCCGACTGCGCCATGATAGCGCTGAAGAACGGCGCCGCGCGCGCGGAGATCTTCACCCGCAAGAACATAGGCGATATCCAGCTCCCTGAGCACGAACTAAAGGACCTGCTCAAGGCCGGCATAAACATAAACGGCCGCAGCCGCATAACCGCGATACTTAAAAAAGGCATTAGGATCATCCGTCTTGATGACAGGTCAAAGGACGTCCCCGGCACGGAGCAGGTGCGCTCCGACGTGGACTTCACGGTGCTGGCCATCAAGAACCTCCCTGTTTTCGAGGACAAGAAGCAGAAAGGCGTCTTCCTGGCCGGCGACTGCAAGAACGGCGCCGCCTCCGTGGTGGAAGGCGCGGCCTCGGGCAAGAACGCGGCCATGGAAGCGCACGCTTTCATAAGCGGCGGCAAGGCCCCTGTCGTAAAGGACAATAAGAAGAGCACCGTCATCCTGGCCGGCCGCGACCTGGAGCCGGTCTCGCTGGAGACGGACTTCTTCGGCCGCAAGCTCCGCTCCCCCTTCATCATTTCCGCTTCCCCCCACTCCGACGGCTACGAACAGGTGAAGGCCGCCTACGAGGCGGGCTGGCCCGGCGTGGTGATGAAGACCGCCTTCGACGGGCTGGACATCCACATCCCGGCAGAATACATGGTGACCTTCGACCAGAATACCTACGGCAACTCCGATAACGTCTCGGGGCACCCCCTCGACCGCGTCTGCAGGGAAGTGGCCAGGCTCGTGAAGGAATATCCCGACCGCCTGACCGCGGCCTCTACCGGCGGCCCGGTGACCGGCAACGACGAGGCCGACAGGAAAGCCTGGCAGTCCAATACCCTCAAGCTGGAAAAAGCCGGCGCGATGGCCATAGAATATTCCCTGTCCTGCCCGCAGGGCGGCGACGGCACCAAGGGCGACATCGTCTCGCAGGACCCGGAACTCTCGGCGAAGATCATCGGCTGGGTGATGGAAGTCTCCAACCCGGAGATCCCTAAGCTGTTCAAACTGACCGGCGCGGTGACCGCCATCTGGCAGGTGGTCAACGCGATAAAGCAGGTCTACGCGCAGTACCCGAACAAGAAGGCCGGCATTACGCTGGCCAACTCCTTCCCCGCGCTGGCCTTCCGCGAGCGCCTCTCCGGCAAGGGCGACTGGGAGGAAGGGATGATAGTCGGGATGAGCGGCGAAGGCGTGGCCCCGATCAGCAACCTGACCATCTCCAAGGCCGTGGGTCTGGGCGTGCCTATCTCCGGCAACGGCGGGCCGATGGACTACAAGGCCGCGGCGCATTTCCTGGCGCTGGGCGCCAGGTCCGTGCAGTTCTGCACCGTGGTGATGAAATACGGCTACGGCATCATCGACGAGCTGAACTCAGGCCTCAGCCACCTGCTGGAGGAGAAGGGCTATAAGTCGGTAGGCGAATTCATAGGCTGCGCCCTGCCGAACCCCGTCACCGGCTTTATGGAACTGACCCCGGTAACGGGAATTCCCACCGTGGACGCGGACCTGTGCCGCCACTGCGGCAACTGCGAGCGCTGCGGCTACCTGGCCGTAAAGCTCGACGCGCAGAAAGTCCCCCAGTTCGACGCCGCCAAGTGCGTGGGCTGCTCGCTCTGCACCAAGAAATGCTTCTCGGGCGCGCTGTCGATGAGGAAGCGCACCGCCAAGGAACTGGCGGTCTGCCCCGAGTAAGGAACCAACATGAAAACCATCCTGATAAAGAACGGCATCATAGTCACCCTCGGCGAGAAGAACAAGGTACTGACCGGCCACGCCCTGCTCATAGAGGGCGGGCTGATCAAGAAGATCGCGCCGCAAAAAACCTTCAAGGGCAAGTATTCCAAAGTGATAGACGCCGCCGGCAAGCTGGTGATGCCCGGCTTCATCAACGCGCATATGCATTTCTACAGCACCTTCGCGCGAGGGCTGGGCAAGGCGGAACCGTCCCGCAACTTCGTAGAGATACTCAACAACCTGTGGTGGCGGCTGGACAAGCAGCTGACCAACGCCGATTCCTACTACAGCGCCGTGATCCCGCTGATCAACGCGGTAAGGAAAGGCACTACCACGATCATCGACCACCACGCCAGCCCCTTCGCCATAACGGGCTCGCTGGCGGCGGTGGAAAAGGCGGCGCGCGAGACCGGAGTCCGCTCCTGCCTGTGCTACGAGGTTTCCGACCGGGACGGCAAGGAGAAGGCGAAGGAAGGCCTGGACGAGAATTCCGCCTTCATAGCCGCGGCCGCGGCCAGGAACGACAATATGATAGCGGGCCTGTTCGGCCTGCACGCCTCGTTCACCATTTCCGACGAGACCCTTGAGGAGGCGGCCTACCGCGGGCATAAGCTCGGGACCGGCTTCCACGTGCACACCGCGGAATCGCAGGCGGACCAGCTGCAGTGCGAGTCGCACCACAAGCTGCGCGTGGTGGAGCGCCTGCGCGACTTCGGCATCCTGGGCCGCAAGTCCATAGCGGCGCACTGCGTGCACGTCAACGACAGGGAAATAGAGATCCTGAAAGAGACCGAGACCGCGGTGGTCCACAACCCGCAGTCCAACGCCAACAACTCCGTCGGCATCGCCGATATCACGGGCATGACGGGCAAGGGCGTGCTGGTGGGCCTGGGCACGGACGCCATGACGGTGAATATGCTGGAAGAGGTGCGCGTGGCGCTCTGGCTGCAGCATCTCAAGCGCGACCCGTCGCAGGGCTTCGTGGAAACCGCGCAGACGCTGCTGGTCAACAACGCCAGGATCGCCAACCGCTACTTCAAGGGCCTGGGCGAGCTTAAGGCCGGCCTCGCCGCCGACCTGGCGATAATCGATTACCTGCCCCCCACGCCGATGGACGCCTCCAACTTCTACGGCCACCTGATCTTCGGCATCTCCCAGAGCGCCGTGGACACCACGATAGCGGCCGGGAAGGTGCTGATGGAAGGCAAGCTCCTCAAGCTGGACCTGGACGAAGAGGAAGTATCGCGGAAATCCGCGGAGCTGGCGAAAAAACTCTGGAGCAGGTTCTGACGGCCCGCTGACGGCCTAATTCTTCTTGCCCCCAGGCTTCGCCTGGGGCGCCGCCTTTACTTTCTTGATCGCTTCTTCCGCGGCCTTGCGCACCTCTTCGGAGGGGTCCTTGGCCGCGTCCTCCAGGTCCATCAGGGCGCGCTTGTCCTTGAGCTGCCCGAGGCTCTTCGCCACGGAAGCGCGCACATAGGAGGACGGGTCGGCGAGAGTGAGCATAAGGGGGAGCAGGGCGCGGGGATCGTCCAGCCTGCCCAGAGCCAGCGCGGCCACGCCGCGCACCCTTTCGTTCTTGTCGTCGAGGAGCCCGATAAGGGGCTCCGCGGCCCGGGGAGACTTCAGCTTGCCAAGTTCAAAGGCGGCCTTCCTGCGCTCCTTCCAGTTCTTGGAATCCAGCTGTTTGATCAGCTCGTCGATAACGGCTTCCGGCGACGGCGCGGCGGCGGTACTGACCTGCGGCGGAGCCGCGGCGGGCGCCGCCGCCGTGCTTACCTCGACCGGCGCCGCAGGCAGGGCCTCCGCGGCCGCCTTACTCTCAGGCGCTTGTTGCTCAGGAGTCTTTTTATCCGGCTCCGGCGCGGCCTTGCCCTGCACCTTGCCGAAGCGGTAATAGAAACCCAGGTTGACCACGTACTCCATGCCCCCCACCCGCACGTCGGTGTAGAGGTCGTGCCTGAGCACTATCAGCGTAGGGGCGAAATCCATCAGCACGTAGAAGTTGTCTGCCACGGGATATTCCCCGCCGATGAACAGCGAGGCTTCGTAGCCGGTGCCTTTCATGCTGAGCGTGTCGAAGCGGATATAGCCGGCCTCCAGGCCGGTGAAGCCCTTGAGCTTGGACGAGCGGTGAAAGTTCCAGTACCCGCGCCCGGCGTAGACCTGCACGCCGCCGCCGGTCACCATCCTGGCCTCGGCGGAGAGCTTCCCGCCGTCGTATTTCGCGGAGACATAGGGGTACCCCAGGCCGACGCTCAGGTTGCCCGCGGTAAGCGCCGCGGGCAGCGTCAGCAAAGCCAGGATAAGATATGCCGTCCGTTTCATTTCTCCGCTCTCCGTAACTCACTCTCCGCAAAACGCCTATTGCACGTGCTTGGTCAGGAAGATATCCGCCGAGCCGGGATTGGGGTTCGTATTCCCTTCGAGACTGCCCATCGTGTAGCCGGTGGTGAACACATTGCCTGTGGGGTCCACCGCCACGCCCTGGCCTGACTCCGCAAAGGTGACGGTACCGAACTGTTTCGACCAGATCTTGGTCCCGGAAGAATCGTACTTGACCAGTATGACGTCCCAGTCGCCCGCGGGGGTGTTGCCGTCGAAGCTGCCGTAAGTATTACCCGTGTAGAAAACGTTGCCGGTGACATCGACCGCTATAGCCCGGCCATAATCGTAGATAGTGCTTCCCAGCTGTCTAACCCAGACGGAAGCGCCGCTGCTGTTGTATTTGGCCAGGAAAGCGTCCTGCTGCCCGAGGTTGGCGGCGCCGAAATCGCCGTAGGTGTAGCCGGTCACGTAAACGTTCCCGGAAGTGTCCACGGCCACGCCGTAAGCCTGCTCGCCGGAGCCGGTCCCGTACTGCTCAAGCCAGATATTGTCGCCGGCCTGGTTATACTTGGCGATGAAGATATCGTCTTCGCCGAGGCTGGACCCCTCGAGGGCGGCGTCGGTGTACCCGGCGATCACGATATTGCCGGAAGGGTCCACCGCCACGCCGCGCGCGTAATCCTTGCCCGTGGTGCCGAGCTGCTTCATCCACACCTGGGTGCCGGAGGCGTTATACTTGGCCAGGAAAGCGTCCTCCTGTCCCTGGTTGCCGTTCCCGTCCAGGTCCCCGAGGGTATACCCGGCTATATAGACGCTGCCTGAAGTGTCCACCGCCACGCCGTAGGCGACCTCGTTCACGGAGGTGCCGAACTGCCTGCTCCAAGCCTTCACGCCGGCCGTGCTGTATTTCACCAGGAAGAAATCCAGATCGCCGAAATGGGTGTTATCATCCAGCGGGCCAGCGGCCTCACCCACGACGAAAACGTGGCTGGAATGGTAGACCGCCAGGCCGCGGGCCACGTCGTTGGTGGTAGTGCCCAGCTGCACGGTCCACGGGTTGGTGCCGTCCGTACCGTACTTGGTCAGGAACAGGTCGTTGGCGCCTTTGTTCGTACCCTGCAGCGACCCCGCCGTCATGCCCGCGATATAGATGTCGCCGGAACTGTCGAGCCCCACGGCCGTGCCTTCCTCCGCGGAGGTAGTGCCCAGCTGCTTGGTCCACAGGATGACGCCGCCCACGAAGATAGGGACGCTGCGCACGGAAACGCCGCCGTGCCCGTCGGAGACGGTGCAGCCGACCGTATAGGTGCCGCTGGAGGCCGGCGAGGTCCAGGTCACGGCTGCGCCGGTGCCCGTTATGGTGCCGCTGGCCGCCGACCAGCCGTAGGACAGAGTGTCGTCATCGTCCGGGTCCAGGGCGGAGCAGGTCACCGCCGACTGCCCGCCGGCCAGGACGCTGGCGGGAGAGGCGCTGAGCGATAGTATGACCGGCGTGCTGCTGACCGTCACGCCGACGCTGTTCTGCGCGCTGCCGTTGTTGGGGTCGGTCACCTGGCAGGTTATGCTGTAGGCGCCGGTGGAGGCGGGCGCGGTCCAGCGTATCTGCCCGGCGGCGATAGTGCCGAAACTCCCGCCGGTATAAGACCAGTTATAGGTCAGCGCCCCGTTATCCGGGTCGTTTGCGGTGCAGGTTATCGTGGAAATGGCCGAGGGCGAAACGGCCGTCGGGACCGCCGTCAGGGCGGTTATGACCGGCTGGTTGTTGACGTACAACAGGACGTTGCGCGAGACGGTGCCGGCGCCGGCCGAGACCGCGCAGCCGACCACGTACGTGCCGGTGGCGTTCGGGGCGGCCCAGGTAACGCCGGCCCCGGTACCGGTAATGGTGCCGCTCGCGGCGGTCCAGTCATAGGTCAGCGCGCCGCCGCCCGGCATCTCCGCGTCGCAGCTGATGGCCGAAAGCGCGCCGGTGGAGACCGTGGCCGGGCTGGCGTCGAGCCCGAGGATAACGGGCATGCTGCTCACCGTGACCGGCAGAGTGCGCTGGTCGCTGCCGCCTTCCCCGTCGGAAGCGGTGCAGGTGACGGAGTAGGTCCCGGTGGAGGACGGGGCTCTCCAGCGGATCTGGGTCGCCGAAATAGTTTCCGTGCTGCCGCCCGTGGCCGACCAGCCGTAGATGACGGGGTTGTCCGGGTCCGAGGCCGTGCAGGTGACGGTGGAAACGGCGGAAGGCAGCAGCAGGGACGGCTGGGTGTCCATATAGGTTATGGCCGGCGGGTTGTTGACCAGGATATTTACGGTCTCCGTGTCATACCCGCTGTGCCCGTCCGTGACCTCGCAGCGGATCATATAGGTGCCGGTGGAGGCGGGCGCGTCCCAGGTCACGTACGCCCCGGTGCCGGTTATCGTGCCGCTGCCGGGCGTCCAGGTGTAGGCCAATATGGGGTCGTCCGGGTCGGCAGCCGCGCAGGTGATACCCGTCTGCCCGCTGGTAGGGACATACGTGTCGTCCGGCGTGAGCGAAGAGATGACCGGCTCGCCGTTGACGTTGACCGTTACCTGCGTGTACTGCTGCGCCAGGCCGCCTTCGCCGTCCGAAACCGAGCAGCCGATGCTGAATGAGCCGCTCGACGACGGCGCCGTCCAGCTGATGACGGACCCGGTGCCGGTTATGGTGCCGCTGGCGGCGGTCCAGCTGTAATCCAGCACCTCGTTGTCGGGATCGTCGGCGGTGCAGGTCACGACGGAAACCGCCCCGGTGGAAAGAATGGAGGGAACGGCCGCCAGGGACTCTATTACGGGCGGGTTGTTAACCAGCACGCTGGTGGCCGCCTGGGCGCGGCCGCCGCCGGGCACCGCCGTGACCGCGCAGGCTATCGGATAGGTCCCTGTGGAAGCGGGCGCCAGCCAGCTTACCGTCGCCCCGGTACCGGTTATGGTGCCGCTGCCGATTATCCAGTCATAGGACAGCGTATCGTTGTCGGACGCGCCGGCCACGCAGGCCAGGTTCACGGAGGTGCCGGTGGAGGTCTTCGTGGGCGACGGCGTAACGGAAGTGATATACGGAATGCTGCTGACCGTCAGGGGCAGGTTGGCGGAGCTGCTGCCGCCTTCCCCGTCGGAAACTTCGCAGTTCACGGTATAGACCCCGGTGGAGTCCGGCGCGGTCCAGTCGACCTGGGCCCCGGTGCCCGCAATGGTACCGTAAAGGGCCGACCAGCTGTAATAAAGCAGGCTGTTGTCCGGGTCCGAAGCCGTGCAGGTCAACGTGGAAACACGCAGCGGCGAGACCCGCTCCGGGTTGCCGGACAGGGACTGCACCACGGGGGGATTGTTCACCAGCACGGTGGTGCTGACCGTCACCACCCCTCCTCCGGGCAGGGCGGTGACCTGGCAGGAGATCATATAGGTGCCGGTGGAGTCCGGCGCGGTCCAGGCGGCCTGCTCCCCGGTGCCGGAAACGGTCCCGCTGGCGGCGGACCAGGTGTACGAGAGCCCGCCCTCATCCGGCCCCTGCGCCTGGATCTCAAGCGTGGCGACGGACGCCGAAGAGATCTTTGTGGGCGCCGCTATTATCCAGTCCACCCTCGGGACGCTGCTGACAAGCACCGTCTCGCTGAGCTGCGCCGACCCGCCGTCACCGTCGGAGACCTCGCAGCTTATCGTGTAAGAGCCGGTGGCCGCGGGCGCGGTCCAGTAGGCCTCGGCCCCGGTACCGCTTATCGTGCCGCTCGCGGCGTCCCACGTATAATTGAGCACCGGCGTATCGGGATCGGTAGCCGTGCAGGTTATCGTGGAGACCCGCAGCGGCGAGACGAAGTCCGGCGCCGCGGTCAGCGCCGAAATGGAGGGCGGGTTGTTGACCGGCACCGCTACGCTGCCCGATACGACGCCGCCCCGGCCGTCGTTCACCTCGCAGTTTATCGTATACGTCCCGGTCGAGGCCGGAGAAGCCCAGCTGATATTCAGCCCGGTGCCCGTGATAGTCCCGCTGCCGGCCGACCAGGAATAGGTCAGCGGGTCCCCGTCGGAGTCGGAAGCCGTGCAGGTTATGCTCGCGGCCCCTCCCGACGGGACCGTGGCGGGGGCGGCCGAGATGGACGCTATCACGGGAGCCTCGTTGCCTCTCGCGGACACCGTCACGGTCTCCTGGTCGGTCCCGCCGCCGCCGTCGGAAACGGTACAGGTCACGGTGCAGGTGACGGTCGAGGCCGGGGCCGTCCATCTTATCTGGCCCCCGCCGAGGTCGGAATAGGTGCCGGTCGTAACGGCCCAGCCGTAAGTGAGAGGGACGCCGTCCGGGTCCTGGGCGGTGCAGGTTATGGTGGAAACGCCCAGCAGGTCCACAAGTTCCGGGACCGCGGTCATGGTGGTTATGACCGGCGGGTTATTGACGAGGATATTAGTGCTCCTGACCACGGTCTGACCGCCCGCGGAGACCTCGCAGCCGAGCGTGTAAGTGCCGGTGGTCAGCGGCGAGGTCCAGACTACGGCGGCGCCGGTGCCCGTCACAGTGCCGCTGCCGGCCAGCCAGTTATAGGTTATCGCCTCGTTATCCGGCGCGAGGGCGGAACATTCCAGGTTCACCGGCACGCCGGTGGAAACCGCAGCGGAGCTGACGGTCAGGGAATTGATAATGGGCAGGCTGCTGACCCGGATCTGCAGGCTGTCGGCGTCCTCCCCTCCCGCCCCGTCGGAGACGGTGCAGCCGACCATATAGGTGCCGGTAGCGGCCGGGGCGGCCCACCTCAGCTGCCCCGCGGCTATGGTGCCGTAGCTGCCGCTGCTGGAGGACCAGTCGTAGGTCAGTTCGCCGCCGTCCGGGTCATGGGCGGCGCAGGTCACCGTGGAAACGGCCAGCGGCGAGACCATGTCCGGCTCCGCGGTGAGGGAATCCAGGACGGGGACGTTGTTCACCTGCACGCTGGTACTGGAGCTGGCGGAAACGGCGCCCGCCTGCACCTCGCAGGTTATCAGGTAAACTCCGGTGGCAACGGGCGCGGTCCAGTCCACGCTGGCGCCGGTGCCGATTATCGTGCCGCCGCTCGGCGTCCAGACGTACACGGGGACGAGTTTGTCGGGAGCCCTCGCCTCGCAGGTCAGGTCGACCGTGCCGCCGCTGGAGATGGTCACCGGCATCGCGCGCAACTCGGTTATGAGCGGCAGGCTGCTCACGATTATCTGCCGGCTCGCCTGCGCGCTGCCGCCCTGGTCGTCGGACACCGTGCAGGTGATAGAATAGGTCCCGGTCGCGTCCGGCGCGGTCCAGTCCGCCGCCCCCGCCGTACCGGTTATCGTGCCGCTGGTGGCGGTCCAGTCAAAGGTCATCGGGTCCCCGTCCGGGTCGGTGGCCGAGCAGGTCAGGGAAGAGATGGCGAGCGGCGAGACCAGGTCGGGGTCCGGGAGCATAGAGGTGATCAGCGGCGGATTGTTGACCGCGACCACCGTGGTGCTGGAAGCAGCTCCGCCGAAACCGTCCGAAACGTCGCAGGTTATCATATAGAGCCCGACCGTGTCCGGCGGGGTCCAGGTAACGACATTGCCGGTGCCCGTTATGGTCCCGCTGCCGGCGCTCCAGACATAGGCCAGGGGATCGTTGTCCGGGTCCGTGGCGAGGCAGGTGATGGCGGAAGCGGCGTTCGTACTGATGTTGACGGGGAACGCCGTCAGGGAGCCTATCGCCGGGGGTTCATTGAGCCTTACCGTGATATTGACGCTGGAGGAGGCCTCCCCGCCCTCGCCGTCGGAGACCGTGCAGCTGATTACGTAGACCGCGGTGGACGCGGGCGCGGTCCAGTAGATCTCGGAGCCCGTACCGCTGATGGTGCCGCTGGCGGCCGACCAGTTATAGATAAGCACGGGATTGTCCGGGTCGTGGGCCGCGCAGGTAATGGTGGAGATCTCCAGCGGCGCGAGAGCCGGCGGCGCCCCGGTAAGCGAATCAATTACAGGCGGATTGTTCACGAACACGTTAACGCTCTGTTCCACGCTCTCCCCCCCGGAGGTGACCCGGCAGGTGATCATATAGGTGCCGGTCGACTCCGGGGCCGTCCACTGGACGTTCGCGCCGGTCCCCGTGACCGTGCCGCTGCCGGGGATCCACAGGTAGTCCAGCGCGGCGTCATCCGGCGCGACGGCTGCGCAGCTGAGGCCGGCGCTGGTGCCGGTGGAAACGGTGCCCGGGGCGGCGGTCAGGGACGTTATGGACGGCAGGCTGCTCACGGTAACCGTCAGGGTGGCCTCGTCGATATTCTCCCCGTCGGAGACTTCAAGGAGGATCGTGTAGCTGCCGGTGGAAGCCGGGGCGGTCCAGTAAACCTCCGTGCCGGTGCCGTCTATGGTCCCGGCGGCGGGGGTCCAGGTGTAGGTCAGCACGGGGTCGTCGGGGTCCGTGGCCGAGCAGGTAAGCGTGGAGACGTGCAGGGGAGAGACCATTCCCGGGGCCACGCCCGTGCTGGTTATCACCGGCGGATTGTTGACGCTCACCACCACGCTGGCGGTGACGACATTGTAGCCGTCCGTGACCTGGCAGGCCACGATATACGCCCCGGTAGCGGCCGGCGCCGTCCAGTCTTCCTCGAAAGTGTTGCCGTTTATCGTCCCGCTGGCGGCCAGCCAGGAATACGCGAGCAGGCCGCCTTCGGGGTCTACGGCGGTGCAGGTCAGCACCGAGGTCCCGCCCGAGGTGACGGTGGGCGGAGCGGCGGTCAGGGACTGGATGTCGGGCACGCTGTTGATGGTGATGGAAATGCTTTGCTGCGCTTCTCCGCCCTCGCCGTCGGACACCCGGCAGGTAACATTGCAGGACCCGGTGGAGGCCGGGGCCGTCCACCTTATCTGGCCGCCGCCCAGGTCCGCATAAGCGCCCGTGCTGACGCTCCAGACGTAGGAGATCACCGAGTTGTCCGGGTCGTGGGCCGTGCAGGTCACGGTGGAGATGTTCGTCGGCTGCACGTTGGGCGGTGCGGCCTCCAGGGACGCGATCACCGGCGGGTTATTGACGAGCACGTTCACGCTGGCGCTCACCGTTTTACCGTCGGCGGAAACCTCGCAGAATATCATGTAGGTCCCGGTCGAAACAGGCGCGGTCCAGGAAACGCTGGCCCCGGTACCGGTTATGGTCCCGCTGCCGGGCGTCCAGGTATAGAGCGGTTCCACGTTGTCGGAAACGAGGGCCGCGCAGTTCAGGCCCGCGGCCGCCCCGGTGGACACCATCTCCGGCGACGCGATCAGGGATAGGATGACGGGCATGCTGGCCACGATGATCCCGGTATTCTGCTGAGCCGTGCCGCCCTCGCCGTCCGAGACCGTGCAGCCTGCAGTGTAAGAACCGGTAGAGTCCGGCGCAGTCCACCGCACCTGGCCGACGGTGCCGGTCTCCTCGTAGGTCCCGCCCGTGAAGTTCCACGCGTAGTCAAGCACGGGGTTGTCCGGGTCATGGGCCGAGCAGGTCACCGTGGAAACACGCAGCGGCGAAACGCGCGCCGGGTCGGTGGTCAGGGAAGCTATGACCGGGGGATTGTTGACCAGCACGCTGGTGCTGGCGCTCACCGACCCGCCTCCGGCGCTGGCCTGGCAGGTTATGAAATACGTGCCGGTGGAGTCGGGGGCGGTCCAGCTGACGTTCGTGCCGGTGCCGGTTATCGTCCCGCTCGCCGGCAGCCAGGTATAGTCCGGGACCAGGTCGTCCGGGGCGATGGCCTGGCAGATCAGGGCCGCCTGCGCCCCGGTGGAGACCTGGGGCGGAGCTACGGACAGCAGATTTATCACCGGCACGCTGCTGACCGAAAGATTGACGTTCTGGTCCACGCTGCCGGAGCCGCCGTCGGAGACTTCGCAGTTCACGACATAAGCCCCGCTGGACACGGGCGCCTGCCAGCGCACTTGATACCCGGTGCCGATCACCGTGCCGCTCGAAGCGGTCCAGAGATAAAACAGCACGGGAGTGTCCGGGTCCGAAGCGGAACAGGTCAGGGTGGAAATGGCCAGCGGCGAGATGAAATCCGGGTCCGCCGTGAGCGAATTTATCACCGGCGGGTTGTTGACGTTCACGACGACGCTGGTGGATACCCCGCTGAACGCGTCCGAGACCACGCAGTTTATCGTGTAGAGACCGGTGGAAACGGGGGCGGTCCAGACCACGTCCGAACCGGTACCGGCCAGGGTGCCGCTGGCCGCCGTCCAGGTATAGCTCAGCGGGTCGCTGTCCGGGTCGGAAGCCAGGCACGTGATCAGGGAGTTGGTGAAAGCGCTGATCTCCTGCGGCGAGGCGCTAATGAGCGAGACCTGAGGCGGCGCGTTATTTCGGACAGCTACGTTCACGGGCCGGTAGTCGGTCCCGCCCTCGCCGTCGGAAACCTCGCACCCTATCGTATAGGTCCCGGTAGAGGCCGGCGCCCGCCAGTAGACCTCGGCGCCGAGGCCGCTTATGGTGCCGCTGCCCGCGGTCCAGGTATAGATGACCGGGTTGTCCGGATCGGTGGCCGTACAGGTCAAGGTGGAGATCTCCAGCGGCAGCAGTACCGCGGGGACCGCGATAAGCGAGGAGATGACCGGCGGGTTGTTCACCAGGATGACGACGTCCTGCTGCACGCTGCCGCCGTTCCCTCCGACCACCTGGCAGGTAATATGGTATGTGCCGGTGGTCAGGGGCGCCGTCCAGATCGCGGCGGAGCCGGTGCCGTTCACCGTGCCGCTGGCCGCCGACCAGTTGTAAACCGGGGTGCCCCCCGCCGGGTCATAAGCCTCGCAGTTCAAGTCGGCCGCGGTCCCGGTAGACACCTGCTCCGGGTCGGCCGTCAGGGAAACTATCACGGGTAGGCTGCTGACGATGACCTGCACGCTCTGCTGGTCCTCCCCGCCCTCGCCGTCGGAAACGGTACACCCTACCATGTACGTGCCGGAGGATTCGGGGGCGGTCCAGGCGATCGTCGCCCCGGTGCCGGTTATAGAGCCGCTGCCGGCGGCCCACTCATAGTTCAGCACCGTGTTATCCGGATCGTCCGCGGAGCAGGTGATGTTGGAAACCTCGCCGCTGGAGATCACCGGCGGAAGCGCGACCAGCGAACTTATCACCGGCGGGTTGTTCACCAGCACGTTCACGCTCTCCTGGGCGGAACCGCCGTTCCCGTCGCTGACCTGACAGTAGATCATGTAGGTGCCCGTAGAAAGGGGCGCGGTCCAGACCACGTCCGAGCCGGTACCGGTTATTGTGCCGCTGCCCGGCGTCCAGGTATAAGTCAGCGGGTCGCTGTCGGGATCGGAGGCCGTGCAGGAGAGCGCGGCCGTCGCCCCGGTGGAGACCTCGGCCGGGTCGGCCACGAGGGCGCTGATGACCGGCAGGTTGCTCACCGGGACAACCATGCTGTCGGTGTCCCGGCCGCCTTCGCCGTCGGTCACTTCGCAGCTCACCGTATAGCTGCCGGTCGCTGCGGGGGCTTCCCATCTCGCCTGACCGCCGCCCAGGTCGAAATAAGTGCCGCCGCTAACCTGCCAGCCGTACGTCAGCACGAAATTGTCGGGGTCATGCGCGGAGCAGGTGACCGTGGAAATCCCGGAAGGCCTGAGACTCGCCGGATCGGCGAACATGCCGTCGATGACCGGCGGATTGTTCACCAGCACGGGGACTCCGCCGGCCACCATCTGGCCGCCCGCGGAAACTTCGCAGCGGATGACGTATGTGCCGGTGGATTCGGGGGCGGTCCAGGTCACGTCGGCGCCGGTGCCGGTGATAGTGCCGCTGCCCACTACCCAGTTATAGGAAAGCTCCTCGTCGTCCGGCGCGAGGGCTACGCAGTGCAGGCTGGCGGCGCCGCCGGTAGATACGGAGTTCGGCTCGCTGGTCAGGGACCTTATGATGGGCAGGCTGCTGACGATGACCTCTACGCTGCCCTGGTCTTCGCCGCCTTCCCCGTCCGCGGCGGTGCAAAGGAGGTTATACGCCCCGGTGGACAGCGGGGCCGTCCACCGGATCTGCCCGGGGGCCAGCGTGCCGTAAGTTCCGCCGTCCAGCGTCCAGGAATAGAACAGCACGGCATTGTCCGGGTCCTGCGCCGCGCAGGTCACGGTGGAGACGGCCAGCGGCGAAACAACGGCGGGGGCCGCGGTGACGGAACTTATCACCGGCGGATTGTTGACGAGCACGTTCACGCTGCCGGTAATGCTTCCCTGGGCGTCGGTAACGCGGCAGTTTATCGTATAGGTCCCGGTAGAAACCGGCGCCATCCAGCTCACGGCCGCGCCGCTCCCGCTCAAGGTGCCGCTGCCGGCCTGCCAGTCGTAGGACAAAGCGGTGTTCCCGGGAGAATAGGCGTCGCATTGCAGCGCGGTCGCCGTCCCGGTCGAGACCTCGTCCGGGAAGGCCGAAATGTTCATTATCACCGGCAGGCTGCTCACCTCGATATCGACGTCCTGCTCCGCGCTGCCGCCCTCTCCGTCGGACGCCTGGCAGGAGATGTTATACGTGCCGGTCGAGGCCGGGGCCGTCCATTCTATCCGCCCGGGGGCGAACTCCGTGTAGGCGCCCGAAGAAACCGTCCACACGTAGGTCAGCACCGGGTTATCGGGGTCATGCGCCCAGCAGGAGACGGTGGAGATATTGAGCGGGAAGACGGTCTCCGGGTCCGCGGTCATGGAGGAGATGAACGGCGGGTTGTTCACCAGCACGTTAACGCTCTGGGACGCCGTCTCGCCCCACGCCGAAACCGCGCAGGAGATCATATAGGTGCCGGTCGACTCCGGCGCCGTCCAGGAAACCTGGGAACCCGTGCCGGTGATGGTGCCGCTGCCGGGGGTCCAGTTATAGGCCAGGGCCCCGTTATCCGGCGCCCTTGCCGTGCAGATCAGGTTCGCCTGGGAACCCGTGGAAACTTCTACGGGACTGATCGCCAGGGAATCTATCACCGGGACGCTGCTGACGGTGATAAAGAGGGTTTTCTGCGCGTCCCCGCCGGCGCCGTCCGAAACCTCGCAGGAGATCATGTAGGTCCCGCTCGAATCGGGCGCCGTCCAATACACTTCCGTGCCGCTGCCCGTCAGCGTACCGGACGACTTGTCCCAGGTATAGATGTAGGCGGGGTTGCCGGGGTCCGCGGTGACGCAGGTGACCGTGGAAATATGCCCCATCGAGACCATCGCCGGGTCGGAGGTAAGCGACAGTATCGTCGGAGGATTGTTCACCACGATATTGACGCTCCGGCTGGCGGATTTGCCGTCAGCGGACACCTCGCAGGTGATCGTGAACGTGCCGACGGACACCGGCGCAGTCCAGGTCACGTTGGAACCGGTGCCGGTTATCGTGCCGCTGCCTGCTATCCAGTTATAGGCCAGGGGGACGTCGCCGGGGGCGTAAGCGTCGCAGCTTAAGTCAGAAGAGGTACCGGTGGAGATCTCTGCGGGAGAGGCGTCCAGCGAGACTATCACCGGCATGCTGCTCACGATAACGGTGACGAACCCGGTGTCGACGCCGCCCTCCCCGTCCGAAACCTCGCAGGTAACCGTATAGATGCCGCTGGACAGGGGCGCCGTCCAGTTCACCGCCGCGCCGGTACCGCTGATGCTGCCGCTCGACGGGGTCCAGGTATAGAACAGCACCGGGTTGTCCGGGTCGGTGACATGGCACGTTATGACCGAGACGGCGGCCGTGGACACCACCGTCGGGGACGCGGTTACGGAAGAGATCACCGGCGGGTTGTTCACCGTCACGTTCAGCGAGCGTGTGACGCTGCCGATCCCGGTTTCCACGACCTCGCAGGAGATAGTATAGGCGCCCGTGGAGACCGGCGGCGACCAGGTCACCTGGGAACCGGTGCCGGTTATAGTGCCGCTGCCCGCCGCCCAGTTATAGGTCAGGGCGCCGCCGGCCGCGGCCAAAGCTTCGCAGCGGAGGGCCGAGGTGGCGCTGGTGGAAATAGTATTGGGCTCGGCGTTCAGCGAGAGGATAATGGGAAGGCTGCTGACGATGATGCTCACGGTTTCGCTGTCGGTGCCGCCCTCCCCGTCCGCAACGACGCAGGAGACCGTGTACGTCCCGGTGGCCGCCGGCGCCGTCCAGTTGACCGCCGCGCCGGTCCCCGTTATCGTGCCGCTCGCGGGATTCCACTCATAAGCCAGCACCGGGTTGTCCGGATCGTGGGCGAAACAGGTCAGCACGGAAGCGGCGTCGGGCGCGACTACGGACGGGACCACGGAGATAGAAGAGATGACCGGCGGATTGTTGACCAGCACGCTGATGGAGCGTATCGCGCTGCCCGGGCGGGAGCCGGTCACCTCGCAGGATATCTGGTAAGTGCCGGTCGAGTCGGGGGCGGTCCAGTCAACGGCTTCCCCGCTGCCGTTTATCGTGCCGCTATCGGCCGTCCACACGTAGGTAAGGTTCCCGGAACCGGGGGCCGTTGCCAGGCAGACCACTTCGGTGGTGGTGCCGGTGGAGAGCTGCGGGCGGTCCGCCGTCAGCGAGATTATCACCGGGCCGGTCGCCACCAAAATGCTCACCTGGGCCTGCACCGTGGCGTCGCCGTCGGAAACCGCGCAGTTCACGATGTAGGTCCCGCTCGACTCGGGCGCTGTCCAGTCCACCACCGCGCCGGTCCCCGTTATCGTGCCGCTGGCGGCCGTCCAGTCATAGGTAACGGTCGCGCTCTGGCCGGAGACGGAGCAGGTGATGGCCGAAACCTCGCTCGTGGAGATCACGGTCGGCGAGGCGGTAAGCGCCATGGCGAGGTTGCTGACCACGATAGAGAGCGTGGTGGATTTTACGACATGGAATTCATCCTCGATATCGAGGCTTATCAGGTAGGTCCCGGTGGTCAGCGGCGCCGCCCAGTTCGCACTTCCCAGGGTGCTGGTCACGGTCCCGCTCGCGGCCGTCCAGGTGTAAGTAAGCGGGCCGGGGCCGGGCGCCGAGGCTACGCAGACGATGCCCGTGTCCGACCCGGTGGACAGGATCACGTTATCGGCCGTCAGGGAGATGATGACCGGGCCGGTGGCCGCCCAGACGGCCACCTGCTGCTGCAGCGTGGCGAGGCCGTCGGTGACTTCGCACCTGATGGTGTAGGTGCCTATCTCCGGCGGCGCGGTCCAGGTGACCGACGCCCCGGTGCCGGTTATAACGCCGCCGGTAGGCGTCCAGATATAGGTAACCCCTTCCGTGACCGGGACGGTACAGACCACCCCGGAAACCCCGCCGGTGGAAACCACGCCCGGCATGGCCGTAAGGGACGTTATGGCCAGGTTGCTGACCACAATGGAGATAGTGGTGGACGCCGTCACGTGGAACTCGTCCTCCACCTGGCAGGTTATCATGTAAATGCCGGTGGACAGCGGCGCCGTCCAGTTCGCGGCCCCGAGGGTGCCGGTTATGGTGCCGCTCGCCGACGTCCAGGTATATACGAGGGGCCCGGCGCTGGGCGCGGAGGCTACGCAGACTATGCCCGTGTCCGCGCCGGTGGATATTTTCACTTCTTCAGGCAGTATGGAGATGATGACCGGGCCGGTGGCCGCCCAGACGTCCACTTCGCGCGACAGGGTAGCGAGACCGTCGGAAACATCGCACTTTATCGTGTAGCCGCCGATCTCCAGCGGCGCCGTCCAGGTGACCTCCGCCCCGGTGCCGGCGATGGCTCCCCCCGTAGTGGTCCAGGTATAGGTAAGCCCGGGGCCGGCGGGCGAGACCAGGCAGGTCACGCCGGAGGCCGCGCCCGTGGAAACCACGGCGGGCATGGCCGTAAGCGACGTTATAACGAGGTTGCTGACGACTATGGCCAGCTGGCTGGACGCTTTGACGTTGTATTGGTCTTCCACCTCAACGCTTATGAAGTAAATGCCGGTGGACAGCGGCGCCGTCCAGCTCGCGGAACTGCCGGTGCCCGTTATAGTGCCGCTCGCGGCCGTCCACACGTACGAAAGCGGGCCGGAGCTGGGGGCGGAGGCCAGGCAGATTATGTCCGTAGCCGCCCCGGTCGAGATCTTGAGGGATTCGGCGCGCAGGGAAATGATGACCGGGCCGGTGGCCGCCCAGACGTCCACTTCTTCCTGCACCGTGGCGATGCCGTCGGTGACCTCGCACGTTATCGAGTGGGCGCCGGGCTCCAGCGGCGCGGTCCAGGTAACCGACGCGCCGGTGCCGTTTATCACGCCGTCCGTCGTCGTCCACGTATAGGTCAGGTCCGGGTTGGTAGGCCCGGAGACCAGGCAGACCACTCCGGAAACCCCGCCGGTGGAAACCACGGCCGGCATGGCCGTAAGCGAGGTTATCGAGAGGTTGTTCACCAGCATATACAGCGAGCTGGAGACCGTTATCCCGTACATGTCCGTCACATCTACGTTTATCACGTAAACGCCGGTGGACAGCGGCGCCGTCCAGTCCACGTCGGAGCCGGAGCCGTTTATGGTGCCGCTGGCGGCGGTCCACACGTACGTGAGCGGGCCGGAGCTGGGGGCGGAGGCCAGGCAGACGATATCCGTGGCCGCGCCGGTGGAGAGCTTCACCTCGTCGGGCCTGAGGGAAATTATCACCGGGCCGGTGGCCGACCAGACGTTCACGTCCTGCTGCACCGTGGCTATGCCGTCGGTGACCTCGCACTTTATAACGTAGGCGCCGATCTCCGCCGGCGCGGTCCAGGTCACCGCCGCCCCGGTGCCCGTTATTTCCCCGCCCGAGGGCATCCACGTATAGACCAGGTCCGGGCCGGCCGGACCTGTAACGGTACAGAGCACCTGCGCCTCGCTGCTGGTGTACACCACGGCCGGCATGGCCGTAAGCGAAGCGATGGAGAGGTTGTTGACCAGCATGGCCAGGGCGCTGGAAACCGTTATGCCGAATTCGTCCGCCACCAGGATATTCACGATATAAGTGCCGGTGGTCAGCGGCGCGGTCCAGCTGATAGTATCCCCGGTGCCGGTTATAGTGCCGCTGGCGGCCGTCCAGGTATATACTAGCGGCCCGGCGCTGGGCGCCGAGGCCAGACAGACTATCTCCGTGTCCGCGCCTGTGGACAGCTTCACGTCCCCGGCCGTCAGGGAGATGATGACCGGGCCCGTGGCCGCCCAGAGATCCACGTCCTTCGCCACCGTCGCCTGGCCGTCGGTAACTTCGCACCTTATCGCGTACCTGCCGATCTCTTCCGGAGCGGTCCAGGTAACCGACGCCCCGGTGCCGGTTATCTCCCCGCCCGTAGGGGTCCAGGTGTAGGTCAGGTTCGGGTCGGCCGGGCCGGAGATCAGGCAGACCACGCCCGAAACCGCGCCGGTGGAAACCACGGCGGGCCGGGCCGTGAGAGAAGTTATAGAAAGGTTGTTGACCAGCAGGGCAATGGAGCTGGAGGCCGTTACGCCGTATTCATCGGCCACCAGGACGTTCAGGACATAAGTGCCGGTGGTCAGCGGCGCCGTCCAGGCAACGGTGTAGCCGGTGCCGCTTAAAGTGCCGCTGGCGGCCGTCCAGGTATACACCAGCGGCCCGGCGCTGGGCGCCGAGGCGATGCAGATAACGTTCGCGACCGCGCCGGTGGCTACCTTTACTACGTCCGACAGCATCACGGTTATGACCGGCCCGGTGGCCGCCCAGACGTCGACTTCCCGTTCCACGATATCAAGCCCGTCCGATACTTCGCATTTTACGGAGTACTTGCCGACGGTCAAGGGCGCCGTCCAAGTGACGGACGCGCCGGTGCCGCTGATCAACCCGTCCAGCGACGTCCATTTATAGGTCAGGTCGGGGTTGGCCGGGCCCGCGACGGTGCAGACCAGGCCGGAAACCGCCCCGGTAGAGATCACGGCCGGCATGGCCGTCAGCGAGGTTATCTGCAGGTTGCTTACCATCACAGGCACGGAACTGGACGTGCTTACGCCGCGCGAGTCCGTCACTTCGATGTTCACCAGGTAGATGCCGGTGGACAGCGGGGCCGCCCAGGTCACGAGGCCGGCGGTGCCGGTCTGCGTTATAGTGCCGCTCGCGGCCGTCCAGACGTAAGTAAGCTCGCCCTGGGCGGGGGAGGAAGCCAGGCAGACTATGGCGGAGACGGCCCCGGTGGATACTTTTGTCGGGGTGGCCGTCAGTTCCATGATCACCGGCCCCGTGGCGGACCAGACCTCCAACTCGCGTATCAGCGTTGCGACCCCGTCGGTGACCTCGCAGCTTATCTTAAAGCTGCCGGTGGAAAGCGGGGCTTCCCAGGTGACGGACGCGCCGGCGCCGGTTATGGTGCCGCCGTCCACGTCCCAGGTATAGGTGATAGGCCCGGTACCCGGATCGAAGATAACGCAGCTCACGGCCGAAGTCCCGCCGGTGGAAACGACTACCGGCGCGGCCGTCAGCGAGAGTATCTCCAGGTTATTGACCAGGACGAGCGTGGTGCTGGAGGCGCTCCTGCCGAAGGAGTCCGTCACCTCGCAGCTTATCATGTACGTGCCCGTGGATTCCGGGGCGGCCCAGTTCACGGAAGCGCCGACGCCGGAGATAGTCCCGCTGGCCGCGGTCCAGGCATAGGAAAGCATGGCCCCCGTGGAAGTGGTCGCAATACAGACCACTTCGGTGACCGTCCCGGTGGAAATTTTAGAAGGTTCCGCGTCGAGGGAAACGATCACGGGATCGTTGCCTACGTAGACCAGGATGTCGCGCTTTACCGGGGTATGCACTCCGCCGTCGCCCACCTTGAGCCTCACCCTGTAAGTACCCGACGAAGCCGGGGCGGTCCAGGTGACGGAATTGCCGGTCCCCGCTATTACCCCTCCGTCCACGGCGGTCCAGCTATAAGTGAGGGGCTGCAGCCCTACCGGGGAATAGGCCCAGCAGGTTATGGTGGTAACGCCGCCGGTAGAGATGGCGAGCGGGATGACCGTGATGGAACTGATCACCGGGGAATCCGGGTCTATCGGGCCCGGGTCCTCCCCGTCGCCGCCGGGCGTCTCCCCCCCGGGGCCCGGCACGGGCCGGGTCATGGTGGAGGCTTCGTTGGAATAATCCGACCAGCCCGCGGCGGTATGGGCCCTGAGGCGGTAAAAATAAGTAGCGCCCGGGTCCAGGCCGGTATCGAGGTAGCTTATGGTATCCGGGGGGGCCACGGCCACCTGCCTGTAGGCTCTCTGATTGGTAAGGTCCCGTCTCTCTATCGCTATGGCCGTTTCATCTTTGGCATTGTCCTTCCAGGTAAGGCTGATGGCGGTGGTGGATACGGTCATGGCGTTAAGAGTTCCGGGCGCCGTGTGGGCCCGGACCTTTACGGCCAGCTCTTTGACCTTGCTTTTAACGGCGGAAACCAGCCCGAAATGGAGGCCGGCGGAGGAAAGGAAAGACGGCAGGGAAGACAGGACGAGAACGCTTACGAGGAGGACGCACAGGACGCGCCAGAAACCGAAACGGCGCAGGCGATCCCTGAACCTGCGCAAAGGACCGACCGCCCCGTCAGGGGCGTTCGTTCTCCCGTCACCGGGCGCGAGGCCAGGTTCGGGGGAAGAAGCGGGATCCTTCCTTTGCGGCACAATACCTCCCGTATAAAGTTAACTTCACCGTACACCGTTCGTTCCCCCCCCCCGTTCTACAGAAACCGCTAACGACACCGCCGGCTTCCCCGCAATAATAAAGCGGACTGGCGGCTACCCTCAAAAAAAGCGCTTTCGCGGCGCCCACCGCTGTTGCGTGGGTCCCGCGACTTTCCGTACTTATATTATAGGGCCTATTGGCTATAAGTCAAGTAGCACGCTGTTACAGATTAACGACAAAAATATTAGTCGCGCGCGCGCACGCGAGGCCGAAACCGGCGCTCTGGCGGCGCGGCGCGGGCTTTTCAGAAGGTGTGGGTAACTTTTTTCAGGCCTTTCGGGTTGTCCGGGTTAAGGCCCCTGGCAAGCGCCAGGTTTAGGGCCAGCAGCTTCATTTCGATATCCGCCAGCAGACAGTTGAAAGGGAATTTCCCCTTTTTCTGGAAAACCGCGTGGTAAGGCGTGCCCCGCTCGTCCAGCGCTTTCTTGACCTTCAGGAGGTCTTCGGGGAGTTTTTCGCCCGGGCTGAGCAGGAAAACGAAATCCTTCCGCGTGTAAGCGCCCACCGGCCCGTGCAGGAACTCCGCGGCCGAATAGCCCAGCGCGTGGGCTTTGGCCATTTCCCGGAATTTCAGGGCGGAGTCGTCGGCCACCGCGTTATACGGGCCCCGGCCCACGAAGCCTATCATCTGCGCCGCTTTCACCTTCTTGAAGAAGACCTGCCCGGAGCGGCCGGCGGCGCCCGCGACCAGCCGCCTTGCCTGGGCTATCGTATCGGGAAAATCCTTCTTAGAAAAACACCCGCTCCACACCTGGGCGGTCCAAAGCACGGCCCAGAGCTGAAGTATGAAGCTTTTGGTAGCGGCTACGGGCAGTTCCGGCGAAGAGGAAAGGAGTATGTGGCGGCCGGCGCGCCGGGCCAGGGGGTTCTTTTCCAGGTCGGCCTCGTTGGTGACGGCGACCCCGCGCGCCCCCCAGCGCAGCAGCTTTTCCAGGCAGGCGACTATGTCCGGGCTTTTTCCCGACTGAGAGAAAGCCCAGACGGACTGCCCCGAAAAATTCAGCGGCCTGGCGGCTTCGAAGATGGAATGCGGGTGGATGAAATTCGTTATAGTGCCCGCGAAGGTCTCCCATATATACTTGGCGAACAGCGTGGCGTTGCCGGAACTGCCGCGGCCCACCAGGTAGACGGTTCTTTCCGAGCGCAGCGCGGTCTTTTTAAGTTCCCCGGCCCGGGCGGAAAAATCCTCGAGGAGGTCCGGGATTTCGGCTATATCCCTGTAGGTAAGCGTGTTTTTAATGTCCATAAAAGTTCTACCGGCGGCTAGCGGCCCGCCGTCCTTTTCTTCAGCGCCCGGAGTCGCTTGATGCCCTCGTCCAGGTCCTTCTGGTCCAGGCCCGTCCGGCCATGCTGCGCGTGCTCTATGGGCGAATCCGGGCAGATATACGTGCCCCGCCGCACCCCGCGCGGGTCCTTTTCAAGGCCCAGCCAGATCAGCCAGGGCTTCAGCGCGCGGAAATCCTTCGTCACCAGCTCCGGGTTGGACCGCATGATAAGGCGCTCATCGCCGAAACCGTCCAGCACGGCCGCGGAATGATAGCCGGCCTCGCGGGCCGCCTGTACGTCCAGGTGCGTGTCGCCGATCACGAAGACCTCCACCGGTTTTATGGCGGTCTTCGCGATCTTAGCGGCCCGCCCGACGGCTTTTTTCAGCATCTCGCTTCTCTGGTGGGAATCGCAGCCGTAGCCGCCGAAGGCGAAATGCTTCATCAGGCCCGAGGGTTCCAGCTTTATGAAGGCCCCTTCCCTGAGGTTGCCCGTGCCGAGTCCGACCAGCACTTCCTTTTTCCCCGACAGCCTGGCCAGGAATTTCTCCACGCCTTTTACCTTGGAATAATTCCCCGCCTTCACGGAGGCCGTTACCTCCAGGGGCAGGCGCGCCACGTATTTTTCCGTCAGCGCGGACATTTCCTTCCGGGTGGGTTTGCGCCCGGCGCCGGCCACAAAAGCGTTCTCGAAATTGGCCTTATCGGTGCCGCCCTGCAGCTGGCAGGACTTGCAGGCCTCCGGGTGCCCCGTCAGCGCGTGCACCGCGTGGTTCAGCGCCCGGGCGCCCGCGCCGCCGGCTTTTACCAGCGTACCGTCGATGTCGAATAGGACTACTTTCACGATTTGTCTCCGGCTAAAAGCTCAGGATACCGCCGTTCCGCCGGCGCCGCTAACGGCCCTTCCCGTGCACGATCTTCCCTTTTTTTACGGTCATCACGCACTGGTTGGCGCCGAAATAATAGCAAAGCTCGCGGTAATCCCCGGCGTCGAAAAAGGCCAGGTCCGCCTGCATGCCCGGCGTGACGGCCCCGAGCCTGTCGCCCAGGTCCAGCGCCCAGGCGCCGTTGACGGTGGCGGCGCAGAGGGCCTCTTCGGGGGTCATCGCGCAATGGGTGCAGGCCGCCGCCAGTACGAACTGCATGTTCCAGCACGGGCAGGTGCCGGGGTTGAAGTCCGTGGCCAGCGCTACGGGCACGCCCTCGGAGATCAGCTCCCTGGCGGGCGGATACTTGGCGAGCCCCAGGTAGAAATTGGAAGCCGGCAGCAGGGTGGCGATGGTCCCCGCGTCGCGCATGGCGGCGATATCCTCGGCATAGACATGGTCGGCGTGGTCGGCGCTCACCGCGCCCGCGGCCGCGCCGGCGCGGGTGCCGCCGTAATTAGAAAGCTGTTCGGAATGCACTTTGGGCCGCAGCCCCAACCGCGCGGCTTCCTTCAGATAAGCGGTGGTTTGTTCCGGAGTGAAATAGCCCTTCTCGCAGAAGATGTCGGCGAACACCGCCAGTTTTTCCGCCGCGGCTTTGGGCAGGATCTCGGCCGTAACGTAGTCCAGGTATTTCTGCGCGTCGCCGCCGAATTCCGGCGGCACGCTGTGGGCGGCCAGCAGCGTCGGCAGCAGCTCCAGCGGGGTGAGCTTGGCGGCCTCGCGCACCGCGCGCAGCATCTTAAGCTCGGAGTCCAGGCTCAGGCCGTAGCCGCTTTTCACTTCGGCGGTGGTGGTACCGCACTCCAGGAAGCGCGCGGCCCGCGCCGCAAGCTGCGCCGTCATCGCCTTCAGCGGCTGGGCGCGCACCGCGCCCACGCTGGAAATTATCCCCCCGCCGGCAGCCTTGATGTCCTGGTAGGACGCCCCGGCGGTACGCATCGAAAAATCCTTCAGGCGCGGCTCCGCGAACACGGCGTGCGTATGGCTGTCGGCAAAGCCGGGCAGGCAGACGCCGTTCACTTCCACCACCCTGGCTTTCTTTGCCAGGCGGTGACGGAGTACCGCGGCGCGCGGTCCCGCGGCCTCTATAAGGCCGTTCTCTACGAGCACGGCGGCGTTCTTCACCAGCCCGGTCTCGCGCATGGCCGCGCCCGCGCGCGGAGCCGCGTCACCGGCGAAAGTGAGGAGCTGCTTTATGCCTGTAAAAAGAATTGCCATCGTGTAAAATTTACGGCGCCGGGCGGTCCGTTATCTGAAGTTGTCGAACTGCAGGGCAATGCCGTAGTCCTCGCCGCGCAGCAGGGTCATCACGTTCTGCAGTTCGTCCTTGGATTTGGAAGTGACGCGCAGGGTGTCGCCCTGTATCGAGACGTTGGCCTTGAGCTTTTGCTCCTTGATGGCCTTCACTATTTCCTTGGCCTTCTCCTGCGGGATGCCCTGCTGCACCTTTATGGCCTGCTTGGCGGTGCCGCCCAGGGCGCTGTCTATCTTCTGCGGCTCGAAGTTCTTCAGCGGCAGCCCGCGCTTGGACAGCTTGGTCTGCAGCACCTCGTAAAGGGCTTTCACCTTATACACGTCGGAAGACTGCAGCATGATGGTATTGGCTTTCTTGTCGAAATTTATTTCTGACTTGGAATCCTTGAAATCGTAGCGGTTGATCACTTCCTTCATCGCGATGGAGATAGCCTCGTCCACTACGGTATACTCCACCTTCGAAACCACGTCAAAACTAAAATCAGAAGCCATATTTTATATCCTCCTAAACATTAACATCGTTAATCGTGAATCAAGAATCGGGAGTCGGGAATCAATGATTCTCGATCCATGATTCTCGATTCCCGATTTATCTGAGCATCGGGACCTTCACGCCCTTCTTTTTGGCGAAATCCTTCGCTATCTTGTAGCCCGCGTCGGCGTGGCGCAGCACGCCCATGGCCGGGTCGTTGGTGAGCACCCGCTCAAGGCGCAGAGCCATCTCTTTAGTGCCGTCGGCCACGGTCACCTGCCCGGCGTGCAGGGAGTAGCCCATCCCGACGCCGCCGCCGTGGTGGAAGGACACCCAGCTGGCGCCGGAAGCGGTATTTACCAGGGCGTTGAGGATCGGCCAGTCGGCGATGGCGTCGGAGCCGTCCTTCATCGATTCCGTCTCGCGGAACGGGCTGGCGACGGAACCGGAATCCAGGTGGTCGCGGCCTATCACGACAGGCGCGGAGATCTTCCCCTTCTTGACCAGGTCGTTGATGCGCAGGCCCATGAGGTGGCGCTCGCCGTAGCCCAGCCAGCAGATCCTCGACGGCAGGCCCTGGAACTTGACCTTCTTGGTGGCCATGTCCATCCAGCGCTTCAAGTGCTGGTCCTTCGGGAACAGGTCGAGAACGAGCTTGTCGGTGACGGCTATGTCTTTCGGGTCGCCGGAAAGAGCGGCCCAGCGGAACGGCCCTTTGCCCTCGCAGAAAAGGTCGCGGATGTACGCCGGCACGAAGCCGGGAAAGTCGTAAGCTTTCTTTACGCCCTGCTTGAACGCCATCGTGCGGATATTGTTGCCGTAGTCGAAGGTTACCGCCCCTGCCTTCTGCAGCTTCAGCATGGCCTCGACGTGGATCGCGATCGATTCCATCGAAAGCTTGAGATATTTCTTCGGGTCTTTGCGGCGCAGCTCGTCGGCCGCTTTCACGCTGTAGCCTTTGGGGATGTAGCCCTTCAGCGGGTCATGCGCGGAGGTCTGGTCGGTCAGCACGTCTATCTTCACGCCGCGGCGCGCCATCTCGGGCAGCACCTCGGCGCAGTTGCCCAGCAGCCCTATGGAAAGCGGCTGGCGGGCCTTCATGGCCTTCTCCGCCATCAGCAGCGCCTCGTCGAGGCTGCGCGCCATCGTGTCCACGTAGGCCGTGTCCAGGCGCTTCTGGATGCGCGTCTCGTCGGCTTCCACCACTATCGCCACGCCGCCGTTCATCGTGACGGCCAGCGGCTGCGCGCCGCCCATGCCGCCCAGCCCGCCGGTGACGGTCAGGCGGCCGGTCAGGTCGCTCTTGAAATGCTTGCGGGCGCACGCGGCGAAGGTCTCGTACGTGCCCTGCAGGATGCCCTGCGTGCCGATGTAGATCCACGAGCCGGCCGTCATCTGCCCGTACATCATCAGGCCTTTCTTCTCCAGCTCGTCGAAGGTCTCCCAGTTGGCCCAGTTGCCCACCAGGTTGGAATTGGCGATGATCACGCGCGGGGAATGTTCGTGCGTGCGCAGCACGCCGACGGGCTTGCCCGACTGCACCAGCAGCGTCTCGTCGTTGCCCAGCTTCCTGAGCGAGGAGACTATCGCTTTGTAACAGTCCCAGTTGCGGGCGGCCTTGCCGCGCCCGCCGTAGACCACCAGGTCTTCCGGCCGCTCGGCCACGTCGGGATCGAGGTTGTTCATCAGCATGCGCATGGCGGCTTCCTGCTGCCAGCCTTTACAGGTAATCCTGCTCCCGCGCGGGGCCCTTATGTCTTTTATCATAGCGTCAAATCCGGTCCCGGGACACGCGGCCCCGGGACCATTCCTCCTTGGGAAGTTCTACCAGGAGCTCTTCAGCTCGCCTATTTCCTTCTCCACCGCTTCCAGCACGTCGCAGCGCTTTACGGCGTCGGACATGGCGTTGTGGTCCTTGAAGAGGGGTCTGTCGATGTCCAGGTGCTCCACCACCTTGCGGACCGCCCCGTGCGCGGCCTTGGTGCCCTTGCCGAAGGAGAAGTCTCGGAAGTCGAGGCCCTGCGCGGCGGCTATCATCTCTATGGCCAGCACGCCGTTGGCGTTGTTGAGGATCTGGCGGGTCTTGAGCGCGGCGTTCATGCCCATGCTGACGAAGTCCTCCTGGTCGGCGGCGGCCGGGATGGACTGGATGCAGGACGGGGTGCTGAGAATGCGCTGCTCGACGATGAGCATGTCGGCCGTATACTGGCTCAGCATATGGCCCGAGAACATCCCCGCGCCCTTGGTCAGGAAAGCGGGAAGCCCCACGCTCAGGGCGGGGTTGAGCAGGCGGTTGAGGCGCCGCTCGGAGAGGACGCTCACCATCGTTATGCCGGTGCCCACCATATCCAGCGGCATGCTTATCGGGGTGCCCTGGAAATTGGCGCCGGTCAGCACGGTGTTGCTGTCCGGCAGGAAGATGGGATTATCGGCCACGCCGTTGAGCTCGATCTCGAACTGCTTGCGCGCGTAGGCCAGGTGGTCGCGCATCGCGCCTATCACCTGCGGGGTGGAGCGCATCGAGTAAGCGTCCTGCACCTTGACCTTGAGCTTGCCGGTGATCAGGTCGGAGCCGTCCACCACGGCGCGGATATTGGCCGCGGAAGTGACGGCGCCCTTGAAGCCGCGCAGCTCGTGCAGCCGGGAATCGTAAGGCTTCATGTTGGCCATCAGCGCTTCCAGCGTCATGGCGGCGGTTATCTCCGCCTGCTTCAGCCAGCGCTCGGAGTCGTACAGCTCGAGGCAGCCCATGCCGGTGATCAGGTTGGAGCCGTTTATCGCGGCCAGGCCGTCGCGGGCCTGCAGCCCGGGTATCGGGATGCCCGCCTTTTCCATGGCGGCCTTGGTCGGCATCCGCTGGCCGTCGTAAAAGCTTTCGCCTTCGCCCATCAGGGAAAGAGCCACCTGGCTCATCGGGGAAAGGTCGCCGCAGGCGCCGACGCTGCCCTTCTCGCATACCACCGGGGTAACGCCCTTGTTGAGCATGTCCACGTAGGTCTGCGTTATCTCGGGGCGGCAGCCGGAATGGCCGCGCGTGTGCACCGCTATGCGGCTCAGCATGGCCGCGCGCACGTGCTCTATCGGGCAGGGCCCGCCTATGCCGGCGGCATGGTTGTAGATCAGGTAGCGCTGGAACTGCTGCACCTGCTCGTCGTTAAGCACCACTTCGGAAAATTCGCCTATGCCGGTATTGACCCCGTACATTATTTCATGGGCCGCTATTTTTCTCTCGAGCATGGCCCGGCACTTCTTGATACGCTCGACCGCCTCCGGGGCAAGCTCAACTTTCTCGCCGTGACGGGCCACCTTGACCACGTCTTCTATCGTTAAAGGACCAGCTCCGACTTTTATAGCCATTGTGTACTCCTCCTTAAAAAGTATCCTGCTTCTGCGGGACCCTGGGGGCGGCCCCGCTTTTCAAAATCAGGTCGGCGACGGTCATGGCGCCGGCCGCGCTCAGCTCCGCCGCGAAGCGCTCGAAGATCTTCCGTGTCATTTCCACGTCGGCCAGCGCGCGGTGCCAGTTGTCGTTCGGGATCCTGAGTTCCGCCGCGATGTTGCCCAGGCGGTTGCTCTGGAACTTCCAGTTCTTCCTGGCCAGCGAAAGCGTGTCCAGCACCGGCCTCTCCGGGAATTTGAGGCCCGCCTTCGAGAATTCCATGCAGAGGAAGCCCAGGTCGAATTCGGCGTTATGTGCCACCAGCACGGACCCCTCCAGCAGGTCCAGGAGCCTCGGGGTTATGGCCCCGAAGGCCGGGCGGCCCTTCACCATCGCGTCCGTTATGCCGTGCACCTGGGTGCACTCCGGCGGGATGGGGCAGCCGGGGTCCACCAGTTCGGAAAGCTCGCCCAGCCTTTCGGCGCCGCGGAAGCTTACCGCCGCCACCTCGCAGACGCGCGCCCGGCGCGAAGAAAGCCCGGTCGTCTCTACGTCGATAAAGGTGAAGATGGCGTCCTCTATCCTGAGTTTTTCGATGTTGTCGTTCATTAAAGACCGGGCCGCCGGGCGGCTACAGGCGCAGGGAACCGTAGTAAATATATCTCGTCCAAAGCCCGAGCCCGCATGTCAGCGCTATGCTCAGCGCCACGTTCAGCTTTGAAAGGTCTATGATGCGCTTCTTGCGCACGTAAAGTATCTGGACTACCCAGGCCGCGGCGAACGGCACCCACCAGTAGCCGTCCACGAAGAAGAAGGACCACAGAACCAGGCGCTCGAAGATCAGGAAGTACTTCTCGTCGAAGCCGGGGAAAGCCTTGCCGAAGAACTCTTTTTCGAGGAAGTAGATGAGCACGGTGGAGACGTGGGAGACCAGCACGAACATGCTGGCGATCCCTATCCATTTCTCGGCGAGGAAAAAGCCGCGGTCTTCCATGGCTATAGGGCAGATCATGAACAGCACGTAGATATGCAGCAGCTGGTCCACGAGGAAGCTGACCGTGCCGTCCTTGAAGCGCATCTGCTTCATGCTGTAGACGCGCAGCTGGTCGATGACGAAATGGAAGACCAGCGTCAGCGCTATCGCCCCCCAGCCGTTGACGGGGACGGGGCCTATGTGGACCCACGTCTGCGTCAGGTACGGCCAGGTGAGCACCACGGAGACGAAGACGTGCGTGAAGCAGTGCAGCAGCATGCCCCACACGTTCTTGCGCTTCATCCTGTTCACCACGTCGAACTGAAGCGTGAAATCCGCCAGCAGGTGCGCCAGGAACATTCGCCAGAAGATGATCATTTAGCCCTTTGAAGTCAGGTTGAACGACCCGTCCCAGTCTTTCGGCGGTTCCTTGCTGTATTGCTCCGCCGTCTCGATGTAGTACTGCGCAGGGCCGTCGTCCGGCCTGGCCGCCAGCGCGGCCTTGAAGTCGGGCAGCGAACCGGCGTAATCGCCCTTATAGAACTTCTCCATGCCGGCTTCGTAGTGCTTGAGCATGGCCTTCACTTCCGGCGGGGCTTCCCCCTTCAGGGCGAAAGGCTCGTAGACCTTGGTCGGGATGGCCTTGCCCACCACACGGATGCTGCCCAGGTAGCGGTAATCGAAGAGGTCCTTCAGGTCCTTGAAGGTCGCCTCGCTGGTCATGATCTTGGAGCCGAAGAACTTGTTGGCGCCCTCCATGCGGGAGGCCATGTTCACCGAGTCGCCCATCACCGTATAGGAGAGGCGCGACCTCGAACCCATGTTGCCTACTACCATGTACCCGGAGTTCACGCCCACGCGGCACTTGGGCTTTATGGTGAACTGCGTAAGGTCCCTGTTCAGGCGCGTCATCGCGCTCTGGCAGTCTATCGCCGCCATTACGCCGAGCTTGCGGTGGTCCGCCTGGTCCAGCGGCGCGTTCCAGAAAGCCACGACGCAGTCGCCGATATATTTATCCACGGTGCCGTCGTGCTTGAGGACCACGTCGGTAAAGGCCGACAGGTATTCCACCAGCATCGCGGTCAGCTCTTCGGGGGACAGCTTTTCCGACATCGTGGTGAAGCCGGCCAGGTCCAGGAAGAAGGCCGTCATGTCGCGCTTCTCGCCGCCCAGGGAGAGCTTGGAGGGGTCCTTGGTGATGATATCGACCACCTTCGGGGACAGGTACTGCCCGAACGTGTTCTTTATCCACTTCTTCTCCCTGACCTCCGACATGCCCTTGTCCACGGTAACATAGACGAAGGGAAGGAAGAAGGACAGCATCACGGAGATGAACGGGGTGGAATACAGGTTGCAGAGCAGCAGATAGTCCAGGAACAGCATGGAGCCCATCAGCGCCGCGGAGACCGAGACCAGCATCAGCAGGGAATACCTGGCCAGGAGCACGGGGATCCAGGGCAGCAGCAGCATTAAAAGCGCCAGGTAACCTGGGCTTATGCTCTTGAGCGAGTCGCTGAACATCAGGTTATCTATGCAGGTGGCGTGTATCTCCACGCCGGGGAACAGGGTGGAGAAAGGCGACGGGAAATGGTCGTAGGTCCCCAGCGCCGTGGACCCGACGAGCGTCATCCCGTCCTTGAGCGCTTCCTTTTCCTCCGGGCTGATCTTCCCCTCGATGATGTCGGCCACGGAAATATGGCGGAACGTCGAATCCGTCATGTTCTTCGGATCTTTGTCCCAGCCCGGGTGTGATTTCCTGAAGACCGGGTACCGGTAATTGAGCTTCATCGGCTCGCCGCCGTAGCGCATCTCGTATTCGAGCAGCGGCTTGCCGGTATAAATGGCGTAGGTAGCCATGCCGAGCGAGGCCAGCCGTATGCTGTCGCAGTCCGGGCTGCACTTAAGCTTGCCGAGGCCCACGTTCCCGTAGAGGAGCGCCTTTTCCTCCACGCCGTCCATATCGGCGTCTTCCGCCGGGAAGAAAAGGAAGAACTTCCTGGCGTGGCCGTCGTTGTCCAGGCTGATGTCGGAATTGGGGTAGGCCACGTAGGTACTGGCCGCGGCCACGCCTTTCATGGGCTTCTTTACCGTGAAGCGGTCGCGCTCTATGGCCAGCAGGTTCACCACGTTGCCGGCCTTATCCGATGAAGAGAGGAATTTTTTATCGTTCTCCGGGAAATCCCTGTCGGGCTCGAAGAACATCACATCCATGCCTATGGCCTTTACGCCCAGCTTCTTCAGGTTGTCGATGAGCTGGCCGTAATATTTCCGCTTGAACGGGTAGCCGTACTTGTCAACCGTGTAATCGTCGATGGCCGTTATAGTTATCTTTTCGCTGGCGGGCCGGTTGATGTATTTGCCGAACAGGAAGGAATAGCTGCCGTCCTTGGTGAACGGGACGGAGAGGTACATGGGGAAGATCTTCCGGGCGTCGCTCCACTTGTTGTCGAACGATTTCACCGCGTCCATCACCTGCGCCAGGATCAGCCAGACCAGGCTGAACACGACAGCGAAGGTATAAAGCGCTCTTTTCCCGGATTTTTCTTTTTTTTCAGCCATATTAAGCCCCTTGGATAAGCCGGTTGCCCGCCGGCTTAAATTATAACACTTTGGACGGGCACCTCAGCCCAGCCTCACGAAGAAAACGCTGCCGCCCGCGGGGGCGGCCCCGGCCCAGATCTTGCCGCCGTGCAGTTCCACTATCTTGCGCGCGATCGCCAGTCCCAGGCCGAAGCCGGCCTCGCCGTGGGCCTGGTCCAGCCTCTTATACTTCTCGAAGATGGTGTCCATCTGGTCCGGCGGGATGCCCGGGCCGTTGTCGGCTACCGAAAAAAGCAGCCCCGGGCCGTATTTGGCCACGGAAGCGGTCACTTTCCCCCCGGCCGGGGTGAACTTCCAGGCGTTGGAGACCAGGTTCTCTATCACGCGCCTGAGCAGCGCGGAATCGGCGGAGAATTCCGCGTCGCCCGCGCTGGCGACGTCCACCAGGAATTCCACGCCTTTCTCCTCGAACAGGGGCCTGAAACTTTCGGCGGCGGAGGACAGGAACTCCCCGGCTTTGATCTTTTCCTTGTCCGGCTTGAGCTGCCCCGCTTCCATGCGCGAAATATCGAGGATGTTCTCCAGCATCTTGAAAAGCCTGTCGCTGGCTTCCTTTACGCTTTTTACGTAGCCCGCCTGTTTGGCCTCGGGCGGGAACTCCCGTTCCAGCAGCTTGATGTAGCCCTGCATGGTGAGCAGGGGCGCGCGCAGGTCGTGCGCCACGGAGTGGAAGAATTCCTCCTTGACCTTCTGGATCTCCCGCTCCAGCGTAATATCGCGCAGCACCATGAAGACCGCCGGGCTCTGGACCTTCGAAGAAAGGGTTTCGAGGCTGACCCGGCAGTACTTCCGGCCTTCCGGGAACTCCACCTCGATGACGCCGTCGCGGGAGGCGGCCTTGCTGTAGACCAGCCCCGAGACCTTCCTGCGCAGCTCCTCCGCGCCGGGACCGGCCGGCCCGCCGATCCCCAGCATGGCTTTCGCGGTAGAATTGGCGTAAAGCAGTTCGCCTTTGAGGTCGAACAGCAGGATGGCGTCGTGGATAAGGCTTATCAGCAGTTCGAGCTTCTGCTTTTCCTCGAACAGCTTTTCCACCTGGATGCCGTGATAGCGGTCCACCTCGCGCATCATGGAGTTGAAGGCGGCCAGCAGCTCGTTCAGTTCGGAGAAATCGGTACTCTCCGGCACCGGCGTCTTGAAATCCCCGGCGGAGACCCTGCCGGCCGCCGCCAGGAGCGCGCCGAAAGGCCCCAGCAGGCCGCGGGTGAACAGCAGGGCCGAGAAATAGAAAGTAGTAGCCACCGCAAGCAGCAGGAACGCCATCAGCCAGGTAATGCGGTTTATCCCCGAAAAAGCCTCGCCCCGGTCCTCCAGGGCCATCGAATAAAGTTCGAAACCCCGGACCTGCGTGGCGGCGCCGATATAGACCCCCTTCCCGCCCTCGAACTCGAAAACAGGCCCCAGCCCGGCCATATGCGCCAGGTCCTGCCTGCTGAATTTCTCGAGCGCCCGGGAAAAGACCAGGGAATTCCCCTCCGAATCCGTCAGCAGCAGCCCGCCGGAGAGCCCGAGGCGCTGCGAGCCGAGTTTCTCCACGAGGTCGCGCAGGTTGACGGCCACGAAAGCGTAGTAGCCGCCGCCCAGGGGGTAGACCATGCGGCAGATGGGCATGTCGAAAATTACTTCGAACTGCCCCATGGCGGGCCGGCCGCTGGCGGCGGCGCTGCGGAAAAGCGGGGTATTGGCTATGTCGATGTAGCCGAAGAAGCGCTGCAGCTCGGGCTCGCCGCGGCTGAACAGCTCCCGGCCGTCGGCGCCGGTGAAGGCCATATAAAGGAATTCGGGGTTGTTCTTAAGGGCCCGTTCCAGGCCCTCCTGCGTCACGTACCGGGCCCCCGGGTCCCACATCCGCTCCAGGCGGCGCGAGATATCCTGCGTCTCGCGCTCGACGATAAGCGCGCCCATCTGGGAAACGTTCTGCTCGAAGGCGACGATGTTCTTCTTGGCCTGCGCCTGGTAATAATACAGGAAGAAGCCCGCGGGGACTATGGGGATGAGCCCGGCGCTGAAAAGCACCAGAAGGAGGCGGTTAAGTAAGGTCACGTTATCTTGAACTGACGGTTTCCCGGCGGAACGCGGCCGCAACGCTGCGGGCCGCCGGCCGCGCCGGACGGGCGGCGGCTATTTCTTCTTCAGCGCTTCTATAAGTTTCGGAGCTATCTCGTGCGCGTCGCCCACTATCCCGTACTTGGCCACGTTGAAGATGGGCGCGTTAGGGTCCTTGTTGACGGCCACGATCACGTCCGAGGACTTCATGCCGACGATGTGCTGCACCGCGCCCGAGATCCCGAACGACAGGTATAGCTTGGGCGAAACGGTAGTGCCGCTCTGGCCCACCTGGTGCGTCTTTTCCTTGAACCCCAGGTCCACGGCCGCCCGCGAAGCCCCCACCACGCCGCCGAGCAGCTTCGAAAGCTCGTCGAGCAGCTTAAACTTGTCTTTGGTCTTCATGCCGCGCCCGCCGGAAACTATTATCTTCGCGTTCTCTATCCTGACCCCGCCGCCGTCGTGGCTGAGCTTGCGCTCCAGCACCTTCACGCGCCGCAGGCTCTTGTCGAGCTTGGCGGACTCGCGCACGGTCATGGCCGTGCGCCCGTGCACGGGCTCGTTCATCTTCATCACGTTGGGCCGCACGGTGGCCATCTGCGGCCGGGAATTGGGGCTGAGGATGTCGGCCATGATATTGCCGCCGAAGGCCGGGCGGGACTGCAAGAGCAGGCCGTCCTTGATGGCCAGCGCGGTGCAGTCGGCGGTAAGCCCGACGTAAAGCGCCGAAGCCACGCGCGGGGCCAGGTCCCGGCCCTGGATCGTGGCGCCGTACAGCATCACGGACGGCTTGTGCCTGTTGACCAGGGAAACCACCACGGTGGAGAAGATGTCCGTGTTGTATTCGAACAGCTCGTCGTGCTCCACCATGTAGACCTTGTCCGCGCCGTAGGAGCCGAGTTCTTTTTCGTAGCCGTGGTCCTTGTCGGTGAGCAGCACGGCGCAGAGGTCTTCTTTAAGCTCGTCGGCCAGCTTGCGGCCGGCGCCGAGCAGTTCGAAGGTCACGGGTTTTATCTTTTTGGGATGCGTTTTATCGCCGGTCTCGGTCAGTTCCACGTAGACCCAGACGCCCTTGAAGCCGGAATGGTCCCGCCGGGAGGCTTCTTCGCGGGTGATCGCGATGGCCTGCACCGGGCAGATCTGGACGCAGACGCCGCACAGCGTGCAGGCCTCGTTCATCACCGCCTTCTTGTCTATCATGTTGATCGCCGCGAAAGGGCAGACCGGCACGCATTTACCGCAGCCTATGCATTTCTTTGAAACTTCTATCATGTGGATCTTTCTCCTTAAAAATCTGTACCGGGAAAACCGCGGGTCTATTGCGTAAAGTGTTCCTTGCGCATTATCTCCAGGATGCGCTCGGCGGCGGCCTGCCCGGAACCGGCGAACATCTCGGCCTTTTCCTTCTGCGGCGGCGGGTAGATCTTGCTCACCTGCGTCGGGGAACCCTTGAGGCCGAGATACTGCGCCTCGGCGCCGATGTCTTCCGCGCTCCAGACGTGGTAGGGCTTGGCCAGCGAAGCGTGCACGGCCAGGAAGGACGGGTACTTCGGGACGTAGTCCTTGTGCATTATCATCGTGAACAGCGCCGGCGGGCGGCACTCCACGGTCTCGTACCCGCCGTCTATCTGTTTGCGCGCTATTATCCTGCGCCCGTCCACTTCCACGTGCTCGCAGAAAGTTACCTGCGCCATGCCCAGGTGCTGCGCTATGGCCGGGCCCGTCTGCGCTGTGTCCCCGTCGATAGCCTGCATGCCGCAGAAGATCATGTCGGTCTTGCCGATCTTCTTCACGGCTTTGGCCAGCGCGTAAGAAGTGGCCCAGGTATCGGAACCGGCGAAGGCCATGTCGGAGAGCAGCACGCCCTCGTCGGCGCCCAGCGCCAGGCCCATCTGCACCACGCTCTTGGCCTGCGGCGGGCCCATGGAAACGACGGTGACCCTGAAACCGTGTTTTTTCTTGAGCTCCAGCGCCGTCTGCAGGGCGAAATGGTCGTAAGGATTTATGATGCTGGGCACCCCGTTCCTTATCAGCGTCCCGGTCTCCGGGTTTATCTTCACTTCGGTGGTGTCAGGCACCTGTTTTACGCATACTACGATATTCATGTGAACTCCTTAAAACAATCGGGAATCTGGGATCGTGAATCGGGGATCGCAGAATTCTTGATTCCTGATTCCCGATTCTCGATTCACTTCGCCTTGAACGTCTGCTTCAGTTTGGCGGCCACCAGGTCCATGTCGGCTATCATGCCTTTCTGCTCGGCCTGCACGGCCGTCATATTCACGGCCTCGGCCAGGTCCCCGCCGTTCTCGGAGGCTCCCAGCACCAGCGCCAGGCCCTCCATGGCCACGCCCAGCGCGGCCTCGCGCGCGAACACCCGGGACATCGCCTGCCAGGTCGGCCTGTCGAAACGGACGGTCTCGCCGTACTTCTGCGCGGCGCAGGCCGTGGCGAACACGGCGGCGGTCTCGGCGGCGCAGATAAGCGCGCCCAGCTTGAAGGTGACGTGCTGGTGCCGGGTGAGCTTATGCACGCGGCACTCCTCCAGGACGGCGGCCAGCGCCCTCAGGGCCAGCGCGGCGGCATGCGCCCCGGCGCCCGGCTCCCCGGCGTGCACCTGGTCCAGCTTGTCCGCCATATCCAGGTAATAGCGCCCGCGGGACTTCAAATGCTCCTGCCAGCGCCCGCGGTAGATGGTCATTTGCAGCACCTCGCTGGTGCCCTCGTAGATGCAGGTGATCTTGATGTCCCGTTTTATCTTCTCGACGGGGAAATCCTTGGTGTAGCCATAGCCGCCCAGCGCCTGGATGGCGTCGTCGGCGGCCTTGTTGCCCCACTCGGAGGCGCCGTACTTGGCGATGGCGCCCTCGGTCTGCAGGCCGTGTTCGCCGGAGTCCAGCCGGTTGGCCACGTCCTCGATATAGGTCTTGGCGCCTTCCAATTTGACGTAGTTGGGCACTATCAGCTTATGCGTGTAGCCCTGCTTGTCGGAAAGCGGGGTGCCGGCCTGGATGCGCTGCTGGCTGTAGCGGATGGCCTGCTCCAGCGCCTCCATCCCGGCGCCGAGGCCGAAGGCGGCCACCATCACGCGGGTATAGCCGAACACGGCCTGGGCCTGCAGGAGGCCTTTGCCTTCCTCCATGCCTATCAGGTTCTCCGCCGGCACAAAAACGTTGTCGAGCGACAGCCCGGCGGTGTTGGAAAGGCGGATGCCGTGCTTGTCCTCGTGCTTGTTGGGGCTGAAGCCCTCCATGTTGCGCTCCACCAGGAACCACGACGGGCCGCCGGGGGCCATGGCGAGGATGGTATAAAGGTCGGCCACGCCGCCGTTGGAGATCCACTGCTTGTTGCCGGTGATGTTGTAGCCCGCGATCTTGCCGTTCTTTACCACCTGCTCGGCGCGGGTGCGCAGGTTGATCAGGTCGGAGCCGGCGTCGGCTTCGGTGGCGCCGTAGGCCACCAGCAGGTTCTCGCTGGCTATGCGGCGCAGCCACTTCTCTTTCTGTTCAGAGGTGCCGCCCACGTTGAGCGGGTCGGTGCCGAGGAAGGTGGCGAACACGCCGGTGGCTATGCCCAGGTCTATGCGGGCCAGCATCTCGCAGACGCGGTAGATATCGAATGTGCCGCCGGAAACGCCGCCGTACTCGGCCGGCACCATCAGCAGGTGCAGCCCCAGCACGTCGTGCTCGTACATTTCCTTCAGGATATCGGCGGGAAACTCGTTCTTTTCGTCCAGCTCGCGGATCAGGTCGTAGGGGATGCGGCGCTTCGCGTATTCCCTGAGGCTGTCCAGCATCAGGTTCCTGGATATGGTATCGATACTTGCCATTCAGTAACTCCTTGAAAAGATCTTTTCCGTTAAACTTTAGCTGTCTCGCACAGGGCCGCGTATTCCTTCGCCTCGGCCGCCAGCTTTTCGGCGCAGGCCCTGTCCTCCAGGGACTCCGCGTTTATGAAGACGTTCTCTACCGCGCAAAGGATGGCCGCGCGCAGCAGGTACGCCGCGCTCTTGTAGTCCGACATGACGGACTTCGAGATCGAGACCTCGCAGACCTTGAGGCCGTTCATGGCTTCGGAGGCCAGGCGCGCGGTCTTCAGCGGCACCTCGGCCGCGTACTTCAGCGCGGCCTGCATCTTCACCTTCCGCTCCGGGTCCTCTTTGGGCAGCTTCATCGCCGTCATGAAGACGTCGAAGGAGGAGGAATCTTCGCTGACGCAGTTCTGCAGTTCCACTTTGTGCTCGCCCAGGCGGTCGCGCAGGGTGTTGAGGGCTGGCTTTTTGGCCTCGTCCAGTTTCTTGCCGCGCAGGGTTATGCCTATGGCCATCTGGCCGAGGGCGCAGCCCATGGCCCCGCTGATGGCCGCGGCCGAGCCGCCGCCGGGGGTGGGGTCCGTGTTGGCCAGCGCGTCCACGAACAGGTTCGCGCCGTTCTGCCAGGAGCTGAGCAGCTTCAGGAGCTTGGTCTCCAGCACCTGCGCGTCCTTGTTGAAATCCTTCACCTGCAGGTTTTCCACCGCGTAGTCGGTCAGGGCTTCCTGCGTGGTCAGGCCGATCAGTTCCGTACCGGTCACGGCGATGTTCTTCGGGCCGAGGTCCTTCTGCAGCTCGTCCATCACGCGCTTTATCGAGGTGGTGCGGTAATCGGTCAGCACGGTGGACATCTGCACCTGGCCCTTGCTCTCCAGGAAGATCTCCTTGGCGCGCAGCGCCGGCAGGCCGCCGCCGGAGGTGCGGATCTTCTTGGCGAGTATCTTGGCGAACTCCATATCGGTGGTGTTGAGGTTGACGTTGAAATTGACGATCTGGTTGCGGGCGCCCACGGCCATGGCGCCGGCGGTGGGGTGGATGTGGTTGGGCCCGAAATCCGGCACGCGCTCGGGATCCTTGCCGATGACTTCTTTCAGGCCCTCGAACTGGCCCTTCCTGACCTTGGCCAGGTCCTTGCGGTGTTCGAATTTGGCGGCGCGGTCATAGAGGTAGACCGGGATATTGAGCTCACGGCCTATGCGCTCGGCCGTGACTTCGGCCAGCTTTATGCAGTCCTCGATGGTGGAATCCATTATCGGGATGAAGGGAGCGACATCGGTGGCGCCCATGCGGGGATGCTCGCCTTTATGATGGTTGAGGTCTATCAGGGAAGCCGCTTTCTTCGTGACCGCGAACATGGCTTCGGAAGCGGTTTCCACGGGAGCTATAAAAGTGAGCACGGTGCGGTTATGGTCGGCGTCCTTCTCCACGTCCAGCACCAGCACCCCGGGCACGGCCCGGGCCGCGTCCACTATCTTGTTTATCTTGTCTTGGTCCCTGCCTTCGCTGAAATTCGGTACGCATTCCACAAATTTACCCATAAATCCTCCGGGAAGGGCCGGCCTATGCGCCAAAAGCCCCATTTATAATTATAGAAATGATAGCAAAAAGAGAGCGGCAAGATAATACTCAATAAAGGCCGGCACAATAGCGAAATACGGGTGTAACAAAAATCAAACACCATTTTCCGTATGATATGCTATTATATTAGTCGGGTTAGTCATGGGGAGCGTTATGAATAAAATATTGGTCGTCGAAGACGATCCGTCTATCATGGAAATGCTGAAGTATTGCCTTGAATCGCAGGGCTATATGATCATTTCCGCGGAAAACGGCAAAACCGCGCTTAACTGGGTGAAAGAGGGGAATATAGACCTGGCCATTATAGACCTGGGCCTGCCGGACATGAACGGGATGGAAGTCTGCAGGACGATAAAAGATAATCCGCGCACGCGGGCGACGCCGGTGATAATCCTTACCGGCAACAGCTCCAACGAGGCCAGGATCGAAAGCCGCCTCGTCGCCAACGCCAACCTTTTCCTGAACAAGCCCATAGACGCCGGCGACCTGCGCAAGGCCGTAAGCAAGATGTTCGAGAAATCGGAAAGGGAAAAGCGGCTTTTAAGGACTTCTATAAAGTTCCGCCTGGACGGGCGGCTATCCCAGCCTGGTAAGCAGCCCTGAAACGGCGGCCAGGCAGGCGGTCTCGGCCCTGAGGGTATACAGGCCGAGGCTCATGAACAGCGCTCCCTTTGAGCGCACAAATTCCAATTCGCCCTTGGTAAAACCGCCTTCGGGCCCCACAAAAAGCTTGATATCGGTCTTCCCGGCAAGGGCTTTCGCCGTTTCCTCCGGCGTGGCCCCGTCCGGGGAGGCGAACACGCAGGTCCCCCCCGCGGCTATGAGGTCGTCGAGTTTTTCCGGCTTAAGTATGGCCGGGAGGCGCCCGCGCCCGCTTTGCTTGCAGGCGGCCACGGTGATCTGCTCCAGCCGGGGCTGCCGGCGCTCCCAGGCGCTGAAAAGATCGAACTGCACGCGCGAGCTCATCACCGGCTGGAAAGTCTCCACGCCGGCCTCGGTGCAGTGCTCGAGGATGCTCTCGAAGGCCGGGCGCGCCGCCACCCCGAAGCACAAGGACAGCCTGGTGTTGTACTCCGGATTAGGCAGTTTCTCCTGCAGCAGGCCGGTCACCGAGCCGGGCTCGGCGGCCTTGATCACGCACAGGTAGCGGTTCCCCTTCCCGTCGAAGATCAAGATCTCGTCGCCGACCCTGGCGCGGGCCACCTTTATTATGTGGTCGGCTTCGTCGGGGCCGGAAAAGAACTGCCCGTTGCGTATATTTTCGGCAGGGATAAGATATTGCGCCATAAGCCGGTCACTGCCCCAGTATTTTCTTAAAAAAACCCTTTTCTTCTTCCGGTACCTCGTGGCCGGCGAGGCCCGCCAGCTCCGAGAACAGCTCGCGCTGGCGCGGGGTCAGGTCGTGCGGGATCTCCAGCTTCACCTTGACCATCAGGTCGCCGCGGGGCCTGCCGCCCGGGCCGGGCATCCCCTTCTCGCTTACGCGGAAAGTTTTGCCGTGCTGGGTGCCGGACGGGATCTTTATCTTGGTGCGGCCGCCCTCTATCAGCGGCACGTCCACCTCGCCGCCGAGCGCGGCCTGCCAGACGGCCACCGGGCATTCGTAGACCAGGTCCCGCTTGTTGCGTTCGAAATGAGAATGGTGCTTCAGGCGGACCTCTATATAAAGGTCGCCGGAGGCCCCGCCTTTAGCGCCGGCGTCCCCGCCCCCGGAAACGCGCAGCACCGCCCCCTCTTCCACGCCGGCCGGGATCTTGACGTTGATGGAAACGCCCTTCTTGCTGCGGCCCTGGCCGCCGCAGGCCTTGCAGGGCGACGTTATCACCTCGCCCTGGCCGCCGCATTCGGGGCAGGCCTGGCTGAAAGCGAAGAAGCCCTGCGAATACTGCACCCGGCCCGCGCCGCGGCAGGTGGGACATTTCTTCACGCCGGTCTTGCCGCGCGCGCCGGTGCCGTCGCATTCCGCGCAGAGCTCGGTGCGGTCGAAACTGACGGGGATCTTCACCCCGTTAAAAGCTTCCTCAAGGGTTATCTGGGCCTCGTATTTCAGGTCCGCGCCGCGCCTGGAGCGCGGCTGGCCCCGCTGGCCGCCGCCCTGCGCGAAAAGGTTCTCGAACAGGTCGCCGAAGACGTCGCCCATGTCCGCCCCGGGAAAGCCCCCGAAACCGCCGCGCCCGCCACCGCCGTTCTTGAGCCCCTCGGCCCCGAACTGGTCGTAGATCTTGCGCTTATCGGAGTTGGAGAGCACCTCGTAGGCCTCGTTGATCTCCTTGAAATTCGCCTCGGCCTCGTCGTTGCCGGGGTTGCGGTCCGGGTGGTATTTAAGCGCCATCTTGCGATAGGCGCTCTTTATCTCGTCGTCGCCGGCATTGCGGGCGACGCCCAGCAGGCGGTAATAATCGTTTGAAGCCATAATAAAAAAGTGAGCGGGGTACGGCGTATGGAGGCCCGCACTGGCCCGCTATACGCCGTCCCCGTCAATACCGTTGCTTACTTCTTTTTGTCGTCGACCACTTCCGCGTCCACCACGTCGTCCTTGCCGCCCGCGGAAGCCTTGGCGCCTTCCTGGGCCTGGGGGCCGCCGGCGCCGGGGCCGGCTTTGGCCTGGGCCGCCTTGTACACGGCTTCGCCCAGCTTCTGCGAAACCTGTATCAGGTTGTCCTTGGCTTTCTTGAGCTTGTCCAGGTCGTCGCCTTTCAGCGCTTCCTTGAGCTCGCCGATGGAGCGGTCCACGGCCAGGCGCTCGTCCTGGCTGATCTTGTCGCCGTGCTCCTTCAGCGCCTTCTCGGTGCTGTAGAGGATGGCGTCGGCCTCGTTCTTGGCCTCCACCTTCTCCTTGTACTTCTTGTCGGCGTCGGAGAACTGCTCGGCCTGCTTCATGAACTTGTCGATGTCCTCTTTGGACAGCTTGTTGGGCGCGCTGATGGTGATGTGCTGCGCCTTGCCGGTGCCCAGGTCCTTGGCGTGCACCTGCAGGATGCCGTTGGCGTCGATGTCGAAGGTCACTTCGATCTGCGGCGTGCCGCGCGGCGCCGGGGGTATCCCGTCGAGGTCGAACTTGCCCAGCGACACGTTGTCGCCGGCCATGGCGCGCTCGCCCTGCAGCACGTGGATGGTCACCGCGGGCTGGGAATCCGCCGCGGTGGAGAACACCTGCGACTTCTTGGCCGGGATGGTGGTGTTCTTGTCTATCAGCCGGGTCATCACGGAGCCCAGGGTCTCGATGCCCAGGGACAGCGGGGTGACGTCGAGGAGCAGCACGTCCTTCACGTCGCCGGTGAGGACGGCGGCCTGCACGGCGGCGCCGGAGGCCACGCATTCCATCGGGTCCACGCCGTGCTCTATTTTCTTACCCACGGCTTCTTCCATGAACTTCTGCACGATGGGCATGCGGGTGGGGCCGCCCACCAGGATGATGCGGCTGATGTCGCCGCTTTTGAGCTTGGCGTCGGCCAGCGCGGTGTCGATGGACTTCTGGCAGCGCTTTACGATGGCCTCCACCAGCGATTCCAGGCGCGCGCGGGACAGCTTGAGGGCCATGTGCTTGGGGCCGGAAGCGTCGGCGGAGATGAACGGCAGGTTGATCTCGGTCTCCATGGTGGTGGAGAGCTCGATCTTGGCCTTCTCGGCCGCTTCCTTGATGCGCTGCGTGGCGGTGGCGTCCTTCATCAGGTCGATGCCTGTGTCCTTGCGGAACTCGCCGGCTATGAAGTCCACCAGGGCCTTGTCCATGTCGGTGCCGCCCAGCTGGGTGTCGCCGGAGGTGGAGATCACGTCGAACGTGCCTTCCTTGCCCAGTTCCATGATGGTCACGTCGAGCGTGCCGCCGCCCAGGTCGAAGACCATGATCTTCTGGTCCTTGCCTTCCTTATCAATGCCGTAGGCCAGCGCGGCCGCGGTGGGCTCGTTGACGAGGCGCACCACTTCCAGGCCGGCTATGGTGCCCGCGTCCTTTGTGGCCTGGCGCTGATTGTCGTTGAAGTAGGCCGGCACGGTGATGACGGCTTTCTCCACTTTCTCGCCCAGGAAGGCCTCGGCGTCGCGCTTCACTTTCTGCAGCAGGAAGGCGGCCAGCTGCGGCGGGGTGAACTCCTTGCCCGCTATCTGGTATTTGTGGTCGGTGCCCATCTTGCGCTTGAACGCCGAGACGGTGCCTTCCGGGTTGGCGACGGCCTGCCTGCGGGCCGGCTCGCCGACGAGCATCTGCCCGTCCTTGGCGAAAGCCACGTAGGACGGGAAAGCCTTCCCGCCCAGGCTCGTGCCTTCGGCCGACGGGATGATGGTGACTTTGCCGCCTTCCATCACCGCCGCGGCGGTGTTAGATGTACCGAGGTCTATGCCTATTATCTTTGCCATATTAGTATCCTCCAGAAAATACTTGCTGAAATTTTACTTTCCTTCCTCAGCCGGCGGTTCCTGTACCGGCGGCCGCTCCGCGGCTTTCTTTTTCGCTATCTTCACCCTGGCCGGCCGCAGGATCTTGTCGCCCAGGTAAAAACCTTTCTGCAGCTCCTCCACCACCAGCCCGTCGTTCTCGTCGGTCCCCTCTACCACCCCGAGGATGTCGCAGGCCATGGGGTCATAGGGTTTGCCCGTAGTCTCCATGGGTCTGATGCCTTCGGCCTCGAACAGCTTGGTGAACTCCTTGAAGATCATCTCCAGGCCCTTGAGCACGTCGCCGTTGGCCCCGTCGTCCGCGGCCGCGTTGAGGTGAAGGTGCGCCGCCAGCAGCAGGTCGTACAGCGGCAGCAGCTTCAGCAGCATCTCGGCCTTGCCCCATTTTATCAACTCCGGTTTCTCCTTCTCCACCCGCTTGCGGTAATTCTCGAAGTCGGCCTGCAGGCGCAGCAGTTGGTCGTAATAGTCCTCGGCCCGCTTGCCCGGCTTCTCCGGCTCCGCCGCCGGCGCCGCCGCCGGCTTGGCCGCTTCCCCGCAGACGCACTCTATCTCTTCCGCGGGAGCCTTCGTTTTTTTCTCTTCAGCCTTATGGTTTTTCATATGCCTTATTCGTCAAAGTCTATCTTGTCCCATTCCCCCAGCATGTCCTCCATCATGGAACTGACCGTGTCCACCAGCGAGATCATGCGCGGGTACTCCATGCGCTTGTAGCCCAGTATCCCCACCAGCCCCACCGCCTTGTCGTTGATGCAGTAGGAACTGGACACCAGGCTGAAATTCTTGAATTCCTTGATGCTGTTCTCCGAGCCAATGGTCACGTCCACGATATGGCGCTTGCCCGGCTGGGCCAGGGCCTTCGTCTTGCCGGCGCAATCGTGCAGGCGCTCGCGCAGCAGGCCGAAGAAGCGCTCTTTCTGCTCGAGCACCGCGGCTATATTGCGGAAATCCTCTATGTTGCCGTCCTCGAGGTTGGCGTAGATGCGGCTGAGCCCCTCCAGGTACAGCGCGTCGTCGTTCTTTGAAAGGCCCTTGAAATATTCCACGAGCTTGCGCAGCAGCTCCTCCAGGCCCTTGTCCCTGCCTTTGGAGACGAACTCGCTGAAAATGATCCCGGGCACGTCGGAAACCGGCATATCCTTAAGGCGCTTGTTGAGCTTAAGCGCCAGCGCCTTCACCGAGGCCTTGTCCGCCGGGTGTTCCAGCGCGAAGGGCGCGTGCTTGATGAGGCCCGAATGGGAGAACATCACGGAAAGCACGTTCCTGGGGCCCATGCTTATGAGGTCAAAGCGCTTGATGCTGTCCAGGTCCGTATCCGCGCTCATCACGAACCCGGCCCACTTGGACATATCGGCCAGCATCCTGGAAGTGTGCTTAAGGAAGCCGTCGAGCTGCTCGATGCGGCGGTCGTATTCCCCCTCCAGGTGCTCCTTCTCCACGGCGGCCAGGCGCTGCAGGCGCTGGATATTGTCCACGTAGGCGCGGTAGCCCTTGTCGGAAGGGATGCGGCCCCCCGAAGTGTGCGCCTGGTAAAGGTAGCCGGTCTCTTCCAGCTCCTTCAGTATATTCCTTATAGTAGCGCTGGAAACGTTGAAGCGGCCCTCTTCCGCGATAAGCTCGGAACTGACCGGGCGGCCCGTGCTGACATAGTTATAGACCACCCAGTTAAGGATCTTGTCTTTCCTGTCCTGCGCTACTTCCGGTTTGAGCACTCTCATATATATCACGGCTCCGACGTGAGCACTATGGTTTTGCTTTAATAGCAATCATAACCCATGACTGCTAAAAATATTATACACGTTGCGCGCTTAATTGTCAATACCCGTGTCCGAGTGCTAAAAATAGCCGGGCTGACGCAAATCAAAGCGCGTGCCGGGGGCATTTCATATACTATCTTTAAGGTTTGACGGTTAGAGCGGAGGGATAGATAAATGAAATTTTCAGCGATACTTTTAGCGGCGTTCGCGGCGGCGATGCCGGCCCGCGCGGCGCAGACTTCGGCCTGGCCGCCCCTGGTCACGCCTGAGACCCTCGGCGCCATCGCGGTCCCGGCGCCCGGGAACCCGGTAAGAGCGCTTCCGAAGGACGGCGTAAACTATTCCGCCGCCGAAGAGATCCTCATCAAGGAATTCGGCATGACCGGCATAAGCCTGGACATACCGGAAGCGCAGGTGGGATCGCAGATGCAGCAGAGCCCCGCCGGCCTTTGCTTCGAACAGGCGCTGCGCTCGGCGCTCAACAGCTTTCTCACGGACTACTCCGACAGCACCGGCCCGCTGGCCTCCATACTTTCCGGCATGGGCATAGCAAAGCCCACCAAGTCGGAACTCAAGCAGGCCTCGAAGAAGCTCATGCAGCAGATGAACATGCCCGGCGCCCACCTGTACCTGGTCAGGGACAACGGCCCGCACCAGCCCTCCCGCGGCGAAAAGGTCAGCGTTAACTGGATCTTCAACCTGCGGCTCAACAATTATTCCAACTCCTATTGGGCGGTAGCGGACCGCTCCGGGAACAAAGCGGCCTACAACTACGGCAGCAACTGAACCGCGCCCCCCGCTATTCAAAAACCCCGGCAGCTGCCGGGGTTTTTATTTAAGGCCGGCACGGGCTGTTACAATTGTTACGTTCCCCCTGTCAAATCAATTAAGAATGTTACCCAAGCAGTAGCCCGCAGGCCAGGCCTCCTTTCTGTTGATTATGCTGTTACCAAGTCTGTAGTG
>Ga0154587_158_pt1 | contig 58877 bp, 48 predicted proteins | sample RifGroF2_FD_116016 | JGI IMG/M metagenome (GOLD analysis project Ga0154587, IMG submission 116016) | Elusimicrobia bacterium GWF2_62_30 | reverse complement strand
AACCTGGTGGCTATGGACACCAGCACGATTGCCGGCGACCTGTGGTCTGAAACTACTAACCGGAGCAATGCGGATAATGCGCTGAGCGGCAGGCTGGACGCGGTGGACGCGGCGACGAACACTATTGCTGGGAACCTCTCGGCCGAGCTCGTAGCCCGCGGCGCCGCCGATAACGCACTGAGCGTACGGCAGGATGCGGTAGCCATTGATACGAGCGCTATCGCCGGCAGCCTCGCGACCGAGATAACTGATCGCGGCACCGCGGTAACGAACGAGTCTAACGCCCGTATATCAGCAGACAGCGGCTTAACCAGCAGGCTCGACACTGTGGCGGTGGACACCACCACCCTCGCCGGCAGCCTCGCGACCGAGATCACTGATCGCGGCACGGCGATAACGAACGAAGCGAACGCCCGCATAGCGGCTGACAGCGCCCTGGGCGGCAGGCTCGACACTGTGGCGGTAGATACTTCAAGCCTGAAAGAGCAGGTGGACGTTAAGATAAGCAGCGCCCTGGCGCCCGGCAGTATATTCGTCGGCAGCGATACCGGCGTTGCGGCCGCGATTAGCATAAGCGGCGATGCCACGGTGAACAGCGCAGGCCTGTTGACGGTTGCCAACTTCGCGATTAGTGATGCTAAGATAAACGACGTGGGTGCGGATAAAATTACAGGATTTCTCACAGCGGAGCAGGGAGGGACGGGGTATGATTATGTGACTACGGATACCGTGCTATATGGGACTGAAGACGGGATATATGAACAAACCGCGCTGACCGAATACGCACGTATTCTTTTGGGGGCTATTGATGGTGTCGGGGCGGCGGAGACACTGGGACTTACAATCGGCACCAATGTGCAAGCTTTTAATGCAAACCTGGACGACCTCTCCGACGGCAGCCTGACCGGCTCCCTGGTGGGGCCCGGAGTCCTTGCGGAGAACATCGCCGCTGGCAGCCTCCCAAATACTGTAATTGTCTCCTCTATAGCCGTCGGGGCGATCAATGATCCGGCCCAGGTGGCCAGCGCTACGATATCGCTGGATAAGCTCAGCCAGAGCGGGTGCGGCGATAACCAGATTCCCAAGTGGAACGGCTCGGGGTGGGCGTGCGCTGCTGACAACAACGCGGACGCCGCCCTGAGCGCCAGGCTGGACACGGTGGCCGCCGATACGAGCACCCTGAAAAATCAGCTTGATACAAAGGCCGTTCTTGACGCCAATACTTTCACCGGGGCGAACAGTTTCTCACAACAGTCCGCTTCCGTGCCGGGGGTTTCGATCTCATCCGGGTTGACCGTGCTGGACGGCGCTATCTCCCTGAATTCCGGTACCAGCCCCATAAACATCGGGGCGGACGCCGCGGCGAAGATGATAAACATCGGTACGGGCAATGCGGCCTCCGCGATCAAACTCGGTTCTGCCGGGACCTATTTCACGGCGATCGGGACATGCGCGATAGCTTCCACGGCGCTGTCCACCACACCGGCGGATTACACCTGTGCCGGGATCCCCGCCGCCGCGGACCTGGCGGTCACGTGCAGCGGCGCTTCGGCGATGAGCGCGAACGCGACGGCGGTGTATTGCCGGGCTACAGGCGCCGCGGACCAGGTCTCGTGCAATACTTCGGCGGCCAACACCACGTCCATGACCTGGAAATGCATGTGGCTGCAATAAAGTCAAAGTGGGATGGGGCGGCGGGATGTGCCCGAAAGATAAGGGGAGAATATCCGTTGAATCTGGATCAATATTATTCAGCGGCGGAAAACTTTACATGCGTGAGGGCGATGCGCAGCAGTTCGGCGGGGTTTTCCGTGACGAGCCAGACATAATTCCCTCTCAGCGTAAAGCCGGACACGTTGCCCTTCCGAGGCAGCCAGGCTTTCAAATCGGCCGTCTGCGTCGGTTCCGGCCGCGCGGAAAGTTTATAACCGGATAATGTTCCGCTCCCGGGGTCGAACAGCCACAGGGTCCCGCCGGCCACCGAAATGCCGACGGTGCGCCCGGGAGGCATAGGGTAAGCTTCATTTTCCGCCAGCGGTTTCCCGATGGAGTAGCGGCGCAGGATGCCTCCGGGCGCAGCTGACCATAAGTATCCCCCGTCCCAGCAGAGCAATGCGGCGCCGGACGCTTTGTGAACTTCATCCACGGCGTACCCGCCGTTCGCTTTGTGCCCGTAAATGGCCGCCCCGTCCGAACTCCAGAATAGGGAGCCGTCAAAGGCAAGCCCCGTCATGCCTGATGCCGGAAAACTCTCTGCGGAGATAACCTGGCCGTCCGAGGCCGAAATTTCGAACAGAAGCTGTCTTTGCGGGTCGGAGAAGAAAACGCGGCCGCCATCCGGGGCCAGGCAGAGCCCGGCCGCGCGGGTAGGAGGCAGCTGAAAATGGGAGGCTGCCCTGTTTCGCGCGAAGAATTTGAGAGAGACGAACAGCACCGCGCAGAAAACCAGGGTGGAAATAATGGCGGTGCGGCGCCAGGTCCCTTGCTTTACGGCGCCAGCCGGCGCTGGCCCGGCGGCAGGGTGAACCGGGCCGGGGATAGCTGCCGCTGGCAGCGGCGCTGTCCGGGGCTGCGGTCCCGGTTGTGTGTCCCGTGGTGTGGGGAATGTAAAGTGTTCGGGGGATTCTCCTGTCAGCGCGGCTATGTCTTCTTTTATCCGGCCCTGGATCTCGCCCAGTTTCAGTTTGCCTTGCAGGAATTCGTCGTGGACTCCCTGCTTCATGGCGGTAAGTTCCTGGAAAGCGGTGTGTTTGCTTGCGCGCAGTTCCGGCGCGATCGGGGCCGCGTCCGGCGGCTTCAGCGGCAGCAGGGTTATCGCGGCCAGTGCGGGCGGAAAGTCTTTCGGTTCCATGCCTTATTGAACGCCGGGCTCTTCCTTCGGCCTTTCTTCTAAAAATTTCCGTTTAAACGCTTCTATTTCAGCCATCTTCGTTTCGAAGTCCTTTTCAAGCTCGGCGGCGGAGGCGGAGATGCGGGCGGCCTGCGTCCGCAGCGCTTCTTCGAGCGCACTGGCGTTCGCTTCCCGGTCCTGCAATTCATCGGTTATCCGCTGGCTCAGTTCCAGCAGGCGGGCCTCTTTCTGGGTGTAAGCTTTTTCGATACTTGCCGCGTTGGCCTGCAGTTCCTCCAACAGCGCTTTATGCCGGCTCTGAAATTCGGACTGCTGCGCTTTCTGCTCGGCCGTGAGCGTCTCGAATACACTGGCCCGGGAAGCTTCCAGCTCACGCTCTTTTGTGTCGTGTTCCGCGGTGAAGGTTTCCAGTTTTTTGACGAGGTCGGCGTCTTTCTGCGCGTCCGCTTTCAGGTGGGTTTCCTTTGTCCTGGCCAGTTCCTCCTGCAGCGAGGCGGTTTCCCGCCTGGCCGCCTCCGCGCGGTCCCTTGCGGCGGTAAGTTCCTGCTGAAGCGCGGCCGCCCGTTCTTTTTCCGCTTTCAGTTCCTTTTCAATGCTGCCGGAGGCTGAGGATGCCAGCTCGGCGGCTTCCCTGGCCGCCGCAGCGTCTCTTTTGGCCTCTTCCGCGCGGACCTTTGCGGCTGTTAGTTCGTTGCGAAGCGCGGCTGAATTTTCTTTACCTGCTTTCAGCTCCTCTTCCAGCCGCGGGACAGCAGCGGAGACGCGTCCGGCAGTTTCCCGTGCCGCGGCGGCTTCTTTCCCGGCTGCTTCCGCGCGGGTCATGGCGGCCGCAAGTTCTGCCTGAAGCGCGGCCGCGCGCTCTTTTTCAGCTTTCAGTTCCGCTTCCAGGCGCCGTCTTCCCGAGGCAGCCTGGTTAGCGGCTTCCCGGCCGGAGGAAATTTCATTTGAAAGTTTTTCAATTCGGTCCCTTGCGGTCCGCAGTTCGCTTTCGAGGTCCAGGGAATTCTTTTTCAGGCAGTCGGCCGCGTGCGCAGCTATCTCCTCTTTTTTCGCCGCGGCCGCGCCAAGCTCGGCCAGCGCCTGCATGGCGCGGTTCATAACTATCTTTATTTCACCGGCCACCGCCTGGACCGGAACGGCGGAGCCCCGGTCCTCGTCCCACAGTTTACGGCAGGCAGCGTCAAGCCGCGGCTCCAGTCCTTTCAGGTCTTCCGTTATCGTTTTCCAGTCCATAGTTGTCCAGCGGGCTCCCGGAATTATTTTCCGCGGTACTGCTTAACGAGCGCGTCTATCTCCGCGCGCATCCTGGCTTTAACGGCCTCAAGTTCCTTTTTCTTCTCCGCGTAGTCGTTTTCGAGGGCCGCTGACCTGTCTTTCAGGTCCTGCGCCGTCTTTTTGGCTTCTTCTCCAAGGCGCCGGCAGGCTTCTTCGCGCTCGGACAGCCTGGCGCCGCGTTTTTCAAGATCGGCCAGCTGCTTGTCCAGTTCGGCTGAGCGCTCCCGGCAATCGTCAACGTCCAGTTTCGCCTGCCGGTTCTTTTGGAGCAAAGCCTCGCGGGCTTCGACTAATTGAGAGAAAGCCTCTTCCGCTTTGCGGCGCCAACCCTCGGCTTCGCTGTTTAGAACGGCTTTTTCCTGCAGGAACACCCTTTCCCTGGCCGCCATTTCCTGTTTGAAGCCGGCCACGGTTTCTTCCACCGCGGCCCGGCGCGTGGCTTCAAGCTGCTCTTGGAGCCTGGTTTCGGACCCTGTCAGCTCGCTTCTCCTGTGGGCGGTTTCGCGCTCGGCTTCTTCCAGTTTCTTTTTCTTTTCGGTATATTCACGCTCGAGTTCGGCGCTTCTCTCTTCGAGGCGCGCCTTGTCAGCGCGGGCCTGCGCGGAGCGCTGCTGCTCCGCGTCGGTCTTTGCTTTCTGCAGCGCCAGTTCCTGTTCGGCCAGTTCCTGTTTTCCGCGGACGAGCTCGGTTATCTCCATCTCCCCGGCGCGCCTCATGGCGTCGGGGCGCATTTTGTACAGGCGTTCCAGGTCCGCGTACCGCGCTTTCAATTTCCCAAGTTCGGCGCCGCGCGCTTCGTGCCGGAACTTCAAATGGTCAAGCTCGGAAGCGCAGCGCGTTATGGCGGACTTGAGCGATTCTATGTCGTCGTTCTTGTCGGGCCAGGCGGGATGCTCCAGGGCGCGCATCCTTTCGATCACGCCGTGTATGGACTCCAAGTCGCTTTCAGGATATTCTTTACCTGGCTCTTTTTTTGGATTTGGCATAGCGATCAGCTTATTCCGGTCCTGTTCCCGCCAACTTGTTTAGCACTAAATACCGGCTATTTTTCCCCCGGTTATAATAGCATATGGATGGAGAGAATGTCATAGGCGCCGGCGGCCCGCGAGCGCCGGGAAACTCCTCCCCGGTTGACAGGTCAAACCCGCGCCCCTTGACAACAGGGGGGCAATCCCTTATCCTCTAAGTATGAGTATTCCCGGCAGATATCCTTTAAGGCTCTTAACGGCCGTCCTTTTCCTGTCTCTGCCGGCAGCGGGGGCGCACGCTTTTAATTTCGACGACGGCTCGGGGCTCTCCCTTTCAGGCGCCCCGGTAGCGGCTCCGGCGCCCTCCACCCCGACTCCGTCAGCGGAACTTACCGGCTTCTGGGAAAAGCTCAAGGACGGGACCAACGATTCTCTCTGCAGGAAAGCCGCGCTTTCCCTCGAGCAGGGCGTTAAGACCCCCGACGGCATAGTGGGCCTGAAAGGCGGGATACGCCGGGCCATAAAGAAATTCCCCGACGGCAACCTGGCCCTCCTGGATGAGATAAAACTGGACCTTTCCCTGGCGCTCGGCACGCAGCTGGCCGAACTCCCCAATGTGGGCACGCTAAATATCGGCCTCTCCAGCCAGCTTGAAGGCAAGTCCCAGGTAGTACGGCCCCTGGAAAGCAAGCGTTTTTGCGGAGAAGCCGTGCAATGGGCGAAGTTCTGGGAGCTGAAGACGGTGATCCCGGCCACCGCCAAGCGTATAACCAAAATGAAGGTGGGCGAGATCTGGAAGCTGCCGCTGACGATGAGCATTTCCTTCAACGTGTCGGCCGGCGTTACCGTCAGCCAGGCGGTCACCATTTCCCTTTCGGCGGGGACCAGCAAACAATCAAAGCCTTCCGTAAGCCTGCGGCGGCTCGACGCGGACCGCCTGCGCCTGCGCCTGCGGCTGGACCGGCTCTGGGTGAAAAGCGCGGGGCTGTCCGTGTCCACGCTGGAGATCCCGCTCAGCGCCTTCGGCCTTGAGAACGCGGGAACGCAGGCCGCCGCGCTGGTGGTCCAGGGCGTGCCCGAAATAGCCCGCAAATACATCACCCCGGAGCTGTTCAACAAGCTGCTGCTCAAAGAGATAAACAAATACCTCGCGGTGAAGCTTTCCTTCGGCCATTCGCGCTTCTCCGGCAAAAAGCTCCTGCTCGAATTCATACTCGACCCCAACGACCCCGAGCAGATGGCGAACCTGCAGAAGTTCCTGCAGGGGGACTTCGGCGTAGTGAAGCGGTTCATGGAGCTGGGGATCAAGCTCACCAGCTTCGAGGAAGAGGACGACGCGCTGTCGGGCATGGGCGGCATAGAGGAAGTGGCCGACATGACCGGGGACGAACTGGGCGCCGAGTCCGGTTTCGCGGGTACGGATATATATAACGGCCACTCCAATAATATAGGCCTGCAGGTGCCCGTGGCGGGCAAGCATACCGTCGCCTGGGGCAAGTCCTACCACCGCTACCAGTCGCTGGGCAACGAAGGCGAGACCATCCACGTAAACCAGAGAAGCCGCACCTATACCGGCAGCGCGCTGGATATCCCTTTCAAGGGGACCATCTTCAAGCATAACTCCCAGAAAGACGTGTACGTGCTGAACAAGGAGAACACCGACGGCTCCATCACCCGGCCCGTGCTGCTGTACCAGCAGTACGAAGGCTATATCGGCCGCGGCACGGGCGCCGCGCAGACCATGCTGGAGAAGGCTAACGGCGTGCTGCGCTACGTAGGCACGGACGGCCTCGGCACCAACCTGGACAACCAGCTGCCGGTCAACGACATCGTGACGACTTCCGGGCGCTACAGCGCTTCGCTGATGAGCTTCAAGCTGCTCATCAACGAAAAGGGCGTGCAGGATATCATCTTCGCCCCGGCGCGGGCCATCATGGGCGCCTATATGAACATGATGCGGGAACTGCACGCGGATATAATCGACAAGGTCATGAACCTGTTCACTTTCGACAAGAAAGGCCGGGTGGATTACGACGCCGGCGCGGTGAGCAAGGCGCTGGGCGTAAGCCCCGGCCAGGAGTTCGCGCAGGGCTGCAACCCCATGGACATCGTGAGCAACCTGGCTTACACGGCCACCTGCCTTATCAGGGATATAGCGGGCGTGCGCGAGGCCCCGGACTGGAAGTCGCAGTCCGAAGCGCTGTCCCAGGTGGCCGGCGGCGCCTCCAAGAGCAGGCTTAAGTACGAGGACTTCTTCAAGGTGGTGGTGCAGCTTACTAAACCCGCCAACGTTTCCGCCTCGGTCTACGTGCACCTGGACCCCAAAAAGAAAGGGGAGAACGACCTTACGCAGACTTACAATTACTTCGATTCCCGCAACGGCAGCGGCTACGACGTCACCTTGTCCAGCGTCACGCAGATGCGCGAGCGCTTCGCCGACCCCGCTGAACTTTCAGACTAAGCGGGACAAAGGACCCGGATAGACCGCGCCAACAGGCCTGCCAAACGGCCCTTTGGCGCGGTTCTTTATGGGTACAAATATGGCCACCCGGTGGGCCCTTGGCCTCAGGCGGGTTCAGGGGGGTTCACGTATCATATATACATGGTTCAAACAAACAAACGTTTCCGCACCCTTCCCGCAGCCCTCGTCCTCAGCCTTTCGCTTCTGCCCTGCGCTTCCGCCCTCGACTTCGACGGCGGCACCGCCCAATCCTTTAGCAGCCTCATAAAGAGCGCCGGGGAACCGAACCCGGTCCTGAAAGCCCCCGTAGCCTCCACCGCCCCGGTTTCCAGCGAGCTGGCCCGGTTCTGGGAAGACCTGAAGCGCGACACCCTCGACAGCATCTGCAAAAGCGCTGAGATCAAGCTGAACGAAGAAGGCAAGCTCGACAACGTGGGCGGAGTGGGTGTGAGCTTCAAGCGCGCGATGCGCCGCGGTGCCTCGCAGAAGATATACCTGCTCGACGAAGTGGGCCTGAAACTTTCGCTCGGCATCGGCCAGGAAGTGCTGAGCATCCCTAATATCGGCCCGCTGGGCGTCAGCCTCACCGGCCTGCTGGAGGGTAAGTCCCAGGTGGTGCGCCCGCTGGAGAGCGACCGCTACTGCAAGGAACTCGGGACCCTCGTAAAGCTCTATAAAGTAAAGACCGTAATACCCGCCACCGCGCGCCGCGTTTCCGAGATGGGCGTGGGCGAGATCTGGAAACTGCCCCTTACCCTGCGCCTCGGTTTCGGCATGAGCGTGGGTACCGTGATCAGCGAAGTCGTGAACGTTTCCATCTCGGCCGGGACCAGCAAGGAGAGCCGGCCTTCCGTAAGCCTCAACAGGCTGTCCGACGACAAACTGCGTCTCCGCCTGCGCCTGGACCGCATAACCGCCCGCAGCGTGGGAGCTTCCGTTTCCTCCATAGAGATCCCCATGGCCGATATCGGCCTTATCCAGGGCGAGAACATCATCGCCAAAGCCGTCAACAGGGCCTGGGCCAAAGAGATAAACGAATACCTGGCCGCCAAGCTTTCTTACGGCTATACGAAATTCGCCGGCAAGAAGCTGCTGCTGGAATTCATCCTTAACCCCAACGACGCCGAGCAGATGGCCAGCCTGGAGAAGTTCCTGCAGGGCGATTACGGCGTGCTGAAGCGCTTCATCGAGATGGGCCTGCGGTTCAACAATTTCAGAGAGGACGACGAGACCAACGCCGGCTTCGGCGAGATCGCCGGCGCGGCCGACCAGGCCGGCGCGGGGATGAACGCGGACTCCAGCTTCGCCGGCAGCAATATCTATAACGGCCATACCAACAATTTCAATATCCAGGTCCCGATCGTGCATAAGCACGAGAACAGCTGGACCTCCTCCTACAACCGCTACCAGTCGCTGGAGAACCAGGGCGAAGTGCTGCACGTCCGCCAGGAAACGCGGGTTTCCAACGGCAGCTCGCTCAACATCCCCTTTGTGGGCAAGGTGATGAAGTACGATTCGCAGAAGAACGTGTACGTGGTGAACAAGGAGACCAGCGACGGCAAAGTGACGCGCCCGGTCTTCCTCTACCAGCAGTACGAAGGTTTTGTGAAGCGCGGCGACGGCACGGCCCGCGGCATGCTGGACAAGGCCAACGGCGTACTGCGCTACGTGGGCATGAACGGCGACGGCGTGAACGACGGCAACACCCTGCCTTCCACCGAGATGTTCCCGCCCCTGCCCGAGGAGACCGATAGCGACGGCTTCACCACGCAGCCTTCCAAGACCTACAAGGCGGCGGTGATGAGCTTCAAACTGCTCATCAACGAGCGCGGCGTGCAGGACATCATCTTCGCCCCGGCCCAGGCCATCATGAAAGCCTATATGAACATGATGCGCGAGGCCGAAGGCGCGATAATAGAGAAAGTGATGGACCTCTTCACGATAAACAAGGATGGGAAAGTGGACTACGACTGGAAGGCCGCGGAAAAGCGCCTGGGCGTCAGCTCCTTCGACACCTATGAGAATAGCACCAACCCTATGGACATAGTGCGCAACCTGGCCTATGTGGCCACCCGCGTGATACGGGACATGGTCTCGGTCAAAGAAGCCTCCAACTGGAAAGAGCAGTCCGAGCGGCTCTCAAAAGTGGCGGCCGGGTCCGGCAAGAGCGGCCTGAAATACGAGGAGTTCCTTAAAGTGGTGGTGCAGCTGGTGAACCCCGACGACGTTTCGGCCGAGGTGTACCTGCACACCGACAAGCGCGTGAAGGGCGAGGCGGACGTGACGCAGAACTACCAGTTCTTCAACAGCCGCGACAACAACTTCGACAACACCATAGCCGAAGTGAACCAGATGCGCGAGCGCTTCGCGGCCCCCTCCGAACTGGCCGACTAGCCCCCCAAAACAAAAGGCCGCGTCCCCTGAAAGGACGCGGCCTTTTTTTATTTCCACCACTTATCGCTATCCGGCGGGCGCGCGCCGCGGGGGCCGGAACGCAAACCGCGCTCGGCACACCGTGCATCGCTCATCCTCCGGGCAAGAAAGTGTCGCTTCGCTCCACGCGGCGCTATGCAAGCCTCGGCCTCCGGAAGGGTTTGCTAACCCGGCCCCCGCGTCACCCGCCCGCGGTCTTGCGCAATAGTCTTTGGAGGGACGGACCGCCCGGGACCTTGGCAAACCCGTTGCAGGAAGGGGGCCCCGCCATAATTTCCGAAAGGCGGGGGGAACCCACGTAAGGGGTTCCTCTTCCGGGTTTGCAGAGGTCCCGGGCGGGCCGGCCCGAACCCTACTAGGTTCTTAGATCTTCTGATCCACGTTGAAGATGTAGGCCATCAGGGCCGCGCGGGCCCACATGCCGTTGCGCTCCTGCCGCCAGAACACCGCCCGCGGGTCCTCGTCCACCGACACCGCTATCTCGTGGCGGCGCGGCAGCGGGTGCATGATCACGCACGTCTTCTTTATAACCTTCAGGTGCTCCTGCTTGAAATAGAACGGGGAATAATCCACGCCCTTCGACTCGCCGGACTTGTCGTGCTCGTCCTGGATGCGCGTCATATAGATAGCGTCCGCGGACTTCATCACGCCCTGGAAATCCTCCGTCTCCTGGAACGGGATGTCGTGGCGCTTCAGGAAGTCCAGGATGTCCGCCTCCATGCGGAATTCCTTCGGCGACACGAAGGACAGCTGGATGTTCTTGTAGTTCTTCATCAGGTACGAGAGCGAACGCACCGTGCGGCCGCGCTTGAGGTCGCCCACCATCACTATGTGCTTGTTGTCCATGTCGCCGCCGAAGCTGCGGTAGAGCGTGTAAGTGTCCAGCAGCGCCTGCGTCGGGTGCTGGTCCTTGCCCGAGCCGCCGTTGACGATCGGCACCGGGCGGCCGGTGCGGTTCATCAGCCAGGCCGTCTTCTCGACGAAGCCGGGCGCCGGGTGGCGCATGATGATCATGTCCACGTAGCTGGAGAACGTGCGCACCGTGTCCTCGGGGGTCTCTCCCTTCACCTCGGAAGAGGTGGAGGTGTCGCGGATCTCCGAGGTCTTGATGCCCATGATATGGCAGGCGTTGAGGAAAGACATGAAGGTACGGGTAGAAGGCTGCACGAAATAGAGCATGGCCCGCTTGTCCGAAAGCAGGCTCGAGACGTGGTCCGCGCCGTCCTTCGTGCGGGTGACGGTCTTGAGCTTGTTGGCCGTTTCAAAGAGATGGGTGAGCAGTTCGCGGTTGAACTGCTGCGCGAAGAGGCAGTCGTAAAGCCGCCCGTCCTTGGCGAAGAAAGGGCTTTTCTCGGAGATAGGGCGGGGATAGAAATTCTCCCAGTCCGGCTGCACGCTGGTCATGGCGCTTGTTCTTTGCATGTATCTCTCCTTAGGTTTTTAAAGGCAAACCGCCGGGCGGTTCGCGCCAGCGGGCGGAATTGCGGCGCGGACGCGCCTGCTGGCGATTAAATTTTCTTAACCAGGTCCAGGAGCACCAGCCGGCGCCCGCTGCCTATCTTTACTTTGGCTATCACGGAACCTGACCTGGCGTCTTTGCGCGGGTCGTTCTCGTTCAGAAAGAACTTCTCAATGCCGTAGCGCGCCGCGCTGCGGCCGCCGAAGGCCGGCTGTACGTCGGCCCTGGCCCAGCTTTTGCCGCCCGGCTCTTTGGCCGAGCATTCCGCGGCTTCTAAGACCGGCACGAAACCGTCCGGCGTATTCGCGGTCCTGCCTTTGTCCTCCAGCTTCACGAACATCGACAGCGCCGTTTTCAGCAGATAGCCGCAGTTGTCGCCCTGCGGCCCGCCGATGGGGTAATTCAGCGCCACATAGGTGCCGGAGAGCAGGTCGCGCGGGTCCACCGGGCTGGTTTCCAGGTAGAACTCCTCGGAGGGGGCGTTCCTGGAGGTCAGCTCATAGCCGGCCCAGGCCGCGAAGAACAGGAGCTGGGCGCCCAGCGCTATTTTAAGCTTGTTCATTTCTTCACCGACTGTATAAGGGCCATGCGGCCCCGGTTCACGAAGTAGGCCAGCGCCGCGAAGGCGAGGCCGGTGATGATAAAGGCCACGCCGCTCTTAAGCAGCCCGCCGAAAATATCCACGAAGCGCGTTATGGCCGTAAGGGTTATTACCGCCACGCCCCTGTTTATCATTTTCTCGCTGGAGGTTTTGGCCCCGTTCAGGATGCAGCCGAGGCCGAAAGCCGCCAGGATGAAGTTGGCGATGACGGCCAGCAGTTTGGCCGCGGCCTCGCTGGCCCCGAAAAGCAGGAAGGCGCCCAGCATGGAGGCGGCCAGCAGGCCTTTGCCTAAATAGTCGTCCTTGCCTCCGGCGAAGAGCCGGCGCTTGAGGAAAATGAGGGAGAGCAGGGCCGCCGAAAAAAGCGTCCAGACCAGCAGGGTGCCGGCGGCGGTGCTTTGCCCGGAGAGCTCAGCGAAGGACGGCTTGTAGTGCCAGAAGAAGGTCATCATGTAGACCGCGCCGGTCCAGAAGGTGAGCGGCAGGCCCCAGTCGGAAGTTTCTTCGTCCATGCCCCAGAGCAGCCACAGCACGGACAGCGACATGGCGGCCAGCAGGAGAAGGGCGGAGGCCTTGAGCTTGATGGCGGTGTCGGCGGCTAGCATCAAAAACAACCAGATGAGCCCGGCGCCCAGCGGTTTACGCAGCCTGTCGGCCGGGTACAGGGCGAAGCCTGCGGCCAGCACCAGGAGGGCCGGCAGCCAGTGCCAGACGGGCTGGACCGCATGCCTGTAGCTCGCCGTAAGCGAGAGCATGTTCGTGGACCCCAGGGTTCCCCAATATAGGACCGCGAAAAGCAGTATCGAGCAAAGGTATTTATTCAGGTTCCTCTTGAGCAGCAGGGCGGGGGGGATGGAAAGCGCCGCCCAGACGAGGTACGGCTTCACCGGGTCGCCGCTGAGGTTGAAGATCTGCGCGTAAAGGCCAATGCCCAGGACCGGCATGAAGAACCAGAGTGTTTCCAGAGGAATGGCGGCAGCGGGCTTGTCTTCCAGCTTCATGGCGGCGTACGCTACTGCGCCGAAGACCAGCAGGAAGGCCGCGATCTTGGTTTCGGCGGAGATCTTGTCCCAGTTATAGGAGACTACAAGGATGATGCCGATGGAGATGAAGAACCCGGAGATGGCCGCTATCCAGTGGGCGGCCTTGAAAGAGGCGAAAGTTCGTGAAGCGTAGGCTCTGTCCCAGACCTTGCCGGCCTGCTCGGGGGTGATGAGCCCGGCGGCGGCCGCGCCGTCAAGTTCCGTCTTAAGCTTTTTGTAGTATGAGGCCATGGATACCCTGCTTATTAATTATACGAAAAGGCGGAGCCCCGGGTCTTTAACTAAAATCAACCGTTGTCGGCGGCTAAAAATAGTACAATCGTAATTTGACTGCGGGAACAGACCTTTCAGGGGCGGCTGCCGTGAGGAGAATCATGCCGGGAAAATCAGTCAGAACTCTATTAATTTCTATATTATTGACCGCGTTCGCCTTCCCCGCGGGGGCCGCGGTCTCGAAAACTTCCAAACGCATCATCCGCCTTGGCGCGGTGCCTGCCGGCTCTTCGGACTTTTCCGCGGTCACCCTTTCCACGTTCAGCATCCTGTGGGGCTGGTCCACCGGCACCTTCACGGACCCCGGCATAACCAAGTACCGCCTCTACACCGGCACCCCCACCGTGCCGGATTACCAGGAACTGGCCCCGGGAACCACCTGGTTCCTGGACACGGGGCTCGGTGCCAACAAGATGATCACCCGGTGGCTGGCGGTTTCCAGCGGCGCCGAAGTGGGCAGCGATTCGCCCCATTTCGAGAAGTACACCCATGCGCTGCCCCCGGCTTCTTTCCTCCTGAGCACCGTTACGGCTACTTCCGCCTACCTGGAATGGACGTGGAGCGCGGCCACGGCTTACGCCATCGAGGGCTCGACCAATGCCGGCGTCAGCTATTACCGCATCAGGGATTCTTTCGTGCCCTGGCAGACCGTGGAACTTCTCAGCAACAAGAATTACCGCATCAGGATGGGCGCCATAAACGGCGACAACGAACTGACGCCGGCACAGTACAGCACGGAGAAGACCACCACCACCCCGCCGCTTAATCCCTCGTTCGAGCCGGCCGTGGCCATCTCTTCTTATTCGATACAATGGCGCTGGTCCACGGGGACTTTTACCGGTACGGAGATAACCGGCTACCGCCTTTACCGTTCCAGCACCACGGCTGACGCCGCCATTCCCACGGACGGCCTGGCAGGCGTGGTCGTCGCCGACCTCGCAGACATAACCCTCAGCTCGTGGACGGAGACTTTTATCGACAGCGGCACCGTGGCCTCCGCGAACTCGCGCCATACGCGCTGGCTGAAAGCCTATGGCATCCTGGAGAGCACGGGAAGGCCCATCTACCAGAAGTACACCTATGCCATAGCGCCGGCCACCTGCTCGGCCTTCTACCTGGACCCCTACCCCTACTATGTTTACCATGTTTCCGAGTCCAGTCTTGACTCGCTGATCTGGAACAGCGGCCTGGACCCGGTGCTGCGCAACGGCATAGCCAGCAGCTACGTGGTGGAGTATTCCACGGTGGGCGATTTTACCGTGCCCATCGGGACCAGCTCGGCCGGCGCGTCCCCGGCGTACATAAACGGCCTGACCTCCAATACCAAGTACGACGTGAGGCTCGGGGCCGTCAACGGTGACGAGGAGCAGACCCCGGACGATCCGCAGAACCAGTACGCTTACAGCGACTATTACAAATTCATGACCCGCCCGGCCCGGCCCTCAGATTTTGCCGGCCGGCCCCTGACCGACACGGCGCTGGCCTTTACCTGGTCTACCGCCGCATACGCCAATCCTGAGTACATAACCGGATACACGATAGCCAAGAGCACCTTCAACGAGAGCCTGCAGCAGTGGGTGCTGGTGGCCGTGGCCTTCATGCCCGGGGTCTCCAGCGGCGAGTACAGCCTGGACTACCTGATGACCAACAGTACGCATACGCGTTATGTCGGGGCCAGCCAGGCGGACCCGGACTGCGGCCTCGCTCCAAATTTCTGGTGCTATGATTCCGGGGCCAGCAGCTTTATCTCCGCCGACGGCGCCACTTTCGCCACGCCGCCCAACGACGTGTCCTTCAGCACCGTGGGCGCGCGCAATGTCTGGGTCTGGTGGAACGAACCGGAAGTTCCGGCCACCAAATACCGCGTGGAGCGGTCCACTACGCTGGGCTCGCAGGGCCCCTGGGTGTTCCTTTCCAGCACTACCGGCGCGCTTTACGAGGATACCGGGCTTACGCCGCTTACCACCTATTCCTACCGCATAGGCGCTATTAACCTGCTTGGGGTGCAGACCATAGGCATTTCCACCGCCACCGGCGGCAACCGCAGGGATTACAGCTTTGTCAGCAGCACTATAACGCGGCACATGGCTCCTATCCTCTCCGGAGTGGCTGCCAGCTCGGTGGCCATTACCTGGACCTGGACGGACCCGTCTCCCGGGGTAACCGTAACTTCCTACGTGCTGTACACGGCGAGCGGAGGGGTAATAGCGGCGGGCATAAGCGCGTCCACCACGCAGTGGGTGGAAGGCGGCTTGTCCGGCCCCAACACCCAGTACACACGGCTGCTGCGTTCGGTGGCAGACTCCGGTGGCGTGGGGGATTTCACCACCAAGGACATTTACACGCTGGCCAACCCGCCGGCCGCGGGCACGGTGGTGGTCACCAGCTCCGGCATGCATGCCCTGGCCATAGGCTGGCCAGCCGACGCCAGCAGTTGGTATAAAGTTGACCGTTCCCCCGACGGTCTCGCTTGGACGAACCTGCGCTCCCTGGTGAACGCCTCCTCCGCCACGGCTTACAGCGATTCCGGCCTGCATTACTCCACCACTTATTACTACGCCGTGAGCGGGTACAACTATGACGGGATAGTTTCCGTTTCCAGCGCGGTAACTTCCGGCGCCGATATGACGCTGCCGCTGCCGGTTATGTATACGGGCGTTTTCTCCACCGCCGCCGCCAGCCAGCTGAGCACGGCGGCGCTGGCGGGCGTGGGCACGCTGGCCGTTACGATCCCGGCCGGCGCCCCGGACGGCTACTTCTATATCAGCACCAGCGCCGCGACCAGCCCTACCGAAGTGTCGAAGACGAACCTGGACGCCGCCACGGCGAACCTGCACGGCGTGGAGCTGCTTACGGGTTCCATAATGGAGCTGCGCTATTACGACGCTTTCGGCACCCGCGTAACCTCCAACCTGCCCAGCCCGGCCCGTATAACCATCACTTATATCGACGGCGACGACGACGGGGTGGTGGACGGGACTTCGCTGGGCGAGACATCCCTCCGGCTGTTCAACCTCGACACCACGGCGCTGGTCTGGAACCGCCTGAGCAATTCCATGCTGGACCCGGCCGCCCGCACCGTGTACGCCGACCTGCCCCATTTCTCCATCTACGCGCTGGGTTCCCTTACCTCGGTGACGGGGGCGCTGGCGGACGTGTTCGCCTACCCCAACCCCTACAGGCCCGGCAGCGGCGGCAATTTCGACAGCACCGTGTTCGGCGAGGGCATCGTGTTCGAATCGCTCCCCGCCCGGTCGAAGATAAAGATCTACTCCCTGGCCGGCGCGCTGGTGGCCGAAGTGAGCGACGACGACGGCGACGGCCGGTGCCTCTGGAACGCCAGGAACAAGGACGGCTCGCGCGCGGCCTCCGGCGTGTATCTCTACGTCGTGAGCAGCGACGCCGGCAAGAAAAAAGGCCGGATAGCGATAATAAGGTGACGCGCACTTTTATGAGAAAAAACGATATGTTCAAGACCTGTCTCCTGGCCGCCGCCGTTCTGACGTTCCAGGCCGCCGCCTGCCTGGCCGCGAATACAGAGGGCGTTTCCGGCGGGCAGTTCCTCCGGATAGGCGTGGGCGCCGAGTCCGCCGCCCTCGGGGAAACGGGCGCCGTCGGCTCCGGGGCGCAGAGCATGTTCTATAATCCCGCCGGCCTAGCTTCGGTGGCCGGTTCGGAGATCTATCTTTCCCAGGTACAGTGGATCATGGAGACCAGTTACTCCAACCTTGCCGCGGCGAAAAAGATAGGCGGCGGGGTGCTCGGGCTTTCCGTCAGCCGCCTGGGCATGCCCTCCACCAACAAGTATGACAGGCTGGGCAACAAGCTTTCCGACACCTACACGGCTACGGACATGTCCGCGGCCCTGGGGTACGGCCACGCTTTATGGAGCGGCGCCAGCCTGGGCCTGACCCTGAAGTACATCACGAGCGAGATCGACGACGAGAATGCCACCGCCATGGCCGCGGACGCCGGCATCAAATGGGCGCTGGTCCCGGGCAAGCTGGATTTCGGGGCCGTGCTGCAGAACGCCGGCACCAAGCTGAAATACCTTTCCGAAGAGGAGCAGCTGCCGCGCAATTTCAAGGTGGGCGCCGGTTACACGGTGGACGTCACCGGCGAATCGGAGATGCAGACCGCCATCTCGCTGCTTGCCGACATGAATTATCTCAAGGATTCCGGCTCTTACGCCAATGTCGGGCTGCAGTTCGCGGCTAAGTATGCCGAAGGCGGGAACTTCGCCTTGCGCGGAGGCTACAGGACCAATGCCGAAAGCGCCGCGGCCGTTTCGCTGGGGCTGGGCATTTCCGGCGCCTCCTACGTGGTGGACTACGCCTATTCCGCCATGGGCGACCTGGGCCAGGCGCACAGGTTCTCCCTGTCGTTAAAGTTCGGCGGCGGGGCCGTCTGACCGCCCGGCCGCGCTACTGATGGGAACTTTTGCCGCGGAACTCAAGGCGCATCCCCTCGCGCTCTTCCCTGATTTCAGGAAGCTTTTCGCCGGCCGCGTGGTTTCGGCGGTGGGCGACAAGTTCTTTTCCATCGCTATAGCCTGGTGGGTGCTTTCCGAGGCCGGCGAGAAATCCAAATTCCACCTGGGGCTCATCATGGCCATGAACGTCATCCCGGTGGTGGCGTTCGGCCCGCTGCTGGGGACGCTTTCGGACCGCTCCGACAAGCGCCGCGTGATGCTTGCCGCCGACGGGGCGCGGGCCTTCCTGGTGTCGCTGCTGGCGCTGCTGCTGTGGAGCGGGCATCTTAACCTTTACTGGCTTTACTCCATCTGCTTCCTCATCTCCGGCTTCGGGCCGATGTTCGAATCGGCCGAGGCGGCCTCCATCCTGCGGCTTACCTCTCTGGAGAAAATGCCGCAGGCCGTGGCCGCGGATTCCTCCATACTTCAGCTTTCCAACGTGATCGGTTCGGCGCTGGGCAGCGTGCTGATGGCCGCGGCCGGCGTGGCCGGGGCTTTCCTTTTCAACGCGGCCGGCTACCTGGTCTCTTTCGCCGCTATCTGGGGGATTAAAACGGGGCTGCGGCCGGAGAACAGGACCGACAGCTCTTTCACCGCGGAGTTCAGGGAAGGCCTGGCTTACACTTTCGGCAACAAGCCGATACTTTGGCTTATCCTTACTTTCGCTACCTTCAATTTCTTCGTTTCGCCTATCCTGATCATCATCCCGATGATAGTGAAGTTCACGCTGAAGGAATCCGTTACCTGGCTGGCCGTCTTCGAGACCTTCTTCGCGCTGGGGTCGGCTTCCCTGGCTGCGGGGCTGAGTTTCAAGAAGTCCTATTCGAACATCTACGGGTGGTTCTTCGCTTCGCTGTTGGCCGTGGGGCTGTCTTTCGGCGGGCTGTATTTTACGGCGAACAAGTACGCCATCTGCGCGCTGATCTTCGCGGCGGGGGCGGCGCTGGGGGCCGGCAACACGGTGGCGCTTACTCTTTTCCAGTCAACCGTGCCTGACGCCATGAAGGGGCGGTTCTTCTCGGTGCTGACTACGCTGGCCTACGCGGTGCTGCCGCTGGCGTTCATGACCACGGGCCTGCTGGCCGAGAGGTTCTCCGTCGGCTTCTGTATCGCCATGAACGCCTCCGCCGTGCTGGCCCTGTCGTTCCTCGTCCTGCTGCTCCCAAGAATAAAAGTATCGCCTGTCGCCTTGCAGTAACGCGCGGCTGTCGCGGTTGACCCGGCGGGCCGGAACGCAAACCGCGCTCGGCACACCGTGCCTCGCTCATCCTCCGGCCTCGGCGCTATGCAAGCCTCGGCCTACGGAAGGGTTTGCTAACCCGGCCCGCCGGGTCAACCGCGACAGGTGCGGTTATCTTAAAATAAAAAACCCCGCTGGGTACGCGGGGTTTTCTATGGGCGGGGAGAGCTATTTGCCCAGGTTGGAGACCAGGTCTTCGGCCAGGTCGTCGGACAGGTCCATTATCGCCAGCTGGATTATGCCGTCCGCCTTCGCCAGGGTGCCGGCCTTGGCGCCGAAGGCGTGCTTTTCGGAGCTTTTCGCTTCGCCCACGGCCTTGCCCGCGCCCAGCAGTTCTCCGGTCTCGAGGTTTATAAGGCGCGCTTCGGCGGAGACCGCCACGTTGCGGTCCGTCTTGGCGGCTATCAGCACGCTGCGGGATTCGTCCGTCACCGAAAGCGCCGTAACGGAGCCGAGCACGGCGTATTTGGCGCCTATCAGTTTGCCCACCTGCGCGGCGGTGTTGGAGTCCACCAGGCCGGAAGAGGCGAGCTTCAGCTCGGCCAGGGCGGCGTCCACGCGGGCGCGCTCCACCAGGCGGATCTTCGCCGTTTTCATCAGCGAGGCCGTCAGGGAATCCTGCAGGCCGGTGACGCTGGAGGCGTATTGCTGGTCGGAAGCGGAATAGGTGAACGGCATTACGCAGGCGAGGGGGCGCTGTTCAAAAGGCACGCCGGCGCTAGCGCAGGCCCCGGCCAGCAGGAGGCCGGGAAGGAGGACTTTCATTTTATTCATGTTTTACACCTCGGGTAAATATTTAAAACGCAGATATTTTATCAAAAGTTTCAGGCCGGGTTGGGGATGTCTATGAATTCCGTTTTGACGCGGAACTTCTTTTCCAGGACCTTGGCCAGCGCCATCACGCCGGGCTTTTCCGTATTGTAGTGGCCGGCGGAGATGAAGTTGGAGCGGGTCTCGCGCGCCAGTTCCTGCACGAACTCCGCCACTTCGCCGGTGATGTACAGGTCGAGGCCTTCCTCGATGGCCTGTTCGAACATCCGCGCCGCGCCGCCGCTGACGATGCCGACCGTCCGGATCTTCTCCGTCCCGAAGCGGAAGCAAAGGGGCTCGGCGTCGAGCTTGATCGCGAGCGAGGCGGCTATGTCCCCGATGGTGACGGGTTTGCGGAAGGTCCCTTTAAAGCCCACCGAGACGCCTTCGTAGAAGCCGAACGGCTTGAGGCCGCCGGCCCCGAGCATTTTCATGAGGCGCGCGTTGTTGCCGCATTCCGGGTGGCTGTCCAGGGGCAGGTGCCACGCGCAGAGGGTCAGGCCGCGCTTGAACAGCAGCTCCAGCTTGGCCTTGAGCGGGCCTTTGAAGGGGACGCTGCCGCCCCAGAGCAGGCCGTGGTGGACTATGAGCATTTCCGCGCCGGAGTCGGCGGCCCGCCGGATGCATTCCAGCGAGGCCGAAACGCCGAAAGCTATTTTTCGCACCTGCGCGGAACCTTCGGCCTGCAGGCCGTTGCGCGACATATCCTTGATCTTCTTCGAACCCAGGTAGGAGTCTATGAAAGCTACTATCTTATCCCTGTCCGCCATGTGGCCTCCGTCGGTCTTGCTTACTTTTTCCCGGGCCGTACCGCGTAGATGTAGCCGTTGTCTATGCCGGCGGCTATGTGGTCGGCTATGGTGAAATTCTTGGCGTCCCTGGGCGCCAGCATCAGGGCGGCGTAGCCCCACAGCAGGGGGTTGCCTATCAGCGCCGAACGGGGCAGGCGGACGGTTATCGCCCCGTTAATGGTTTCCGGTTTCACGGTGGCGACCACCGCCGGGTTTTTCGCCTTGGCGGCGTAAAGGGAGGCTTTGAAGGGGGTTATTTCCAGCGCGTATTCCCAGGCGTTCTCGGGGAAGAGCCGCAGCGGTCTGCCGCCGAGCAGCGAGGAGATCCCGGCGCGGGCGCGGTGGTTTATGTCTATATAAAGGTCCAGCGTTACCCGCCCGAAGCCTGAGGGGAGCCCCCGGGAATTCTCTATTTCGGCCGGGTAGAACCTGAAAACCACGGCGTCCTCTTCTACCGCCGCGGCGAAGCGCTCCAGTTTCCAGATCTTGTACGGGTCAGCGCCTTTGGGGAGGTCGGCCGGCGGGGCGGCCAGGACGGGTTTGGACGGGAGATTGCGGATCTCGAAGCCGGAGGCGGAAAGCGAAACCTGCAGGCGCTCGGAGGTTTCCGAACTTTCCGCGGCCTCCGCGAGGGAGGAGAAGACCCACGGGGGCGGCGTTTTGTGCATCAGGCGGTAGGAATTGCCCAGCGCGCTGCGCATCTCTATTTCCGTTTCGCGGGCCGCCTCTTCGTCAGGCGAAGCCAGCGCTATCAGCTTGCGGCCGTCTTCGGCCGAGAAATATTCGTCGAACGCCGGCTTGGCCGTCTTGTAGTCTCCCTGGCAGGCGTTGAGGTGCAGCATCAGGTCGCCCCGGGTCTTGGCCAGGGCGGCCAGCGCGCCCGCCTGGGCGGGGGCGGAAGCCCAGCGGCCGTAATCCCCGCTCCACGGAGCGGCGGCCGCGGCTATCTCCGCGGGCGCGGCCGCGGCGCCGGCGGACAAGGTGACCGCCTCCGAAACGGTAAGGCTTTTGCCTTTGGGCGCGGACTTCAGCGCCGCGGCCAGCGCGGCGCGCAGACCGGCCGGGTCGGAGGAAGAGGTTTCGTCGAAGACCACGAAACGCTGTTCCGGTGCGGCGGCGTAAGTTGAGAACGAGACGAAGGGGACGGCGGCTACCCCGTCGGCTTCCAGCACCGCCGCGGCCGTGGAGGCGAACGGCCCGCAGGCCAGCCATTTGGCGCCGAGCGCTTTAGCGAGGGGAAAATAATCCTCCAGGACGCCGCCCGGGGGCACCGCCAGCCCGGCGGGTATCTTTTTGAGCACTTTCATGGCGGCGTCCCTGGCCAGGCCGAGGCGCAGTCCCAGGAAGTACTGGTTGTTGGAGGCGAAAGCGGAGGTGGAGGGCTTGCCTTCCCATTTGACCGATCCCTCGGCGGGATAATACAGCAGGGGCAGGGGCGGGTCGCCTTCCGGCCGCAGGACCAGCTCCAGGCGCTTGTCGTTCTCCAGTTTCCTGACCCGGTCCGCCAGCGCCTTGGGCAGTTCGGTAAAAGCCGCGGTAAGGCGCAGGTTATTGTCGTTTTCCAGCAGGGCAATTAGCTCCTCAGCGCCGGACGTCTGGGCCGGCAGCCAGAGCAGCGCCTGCTGCGCGCGGGCGGTTCCGGTGGTTAAGAGCAGCAGCAAGCAGGCGAAAAGACTTTTCATAGGAAAATCACTTTACCGTAAGCAGGGATACTTTGCGGCCGTCTTCCGTGTCCGTGTCGGGGTTCAGCGGGTCCAGCACTTCCTTGCCGTCGATGCGGCAGAGATATTTGTATTTCCCCGGGGGCAGGGGCAGGATGGCTTCCCAGATATTGCCCGGTTTTTTCACCAGCGAGAGCGCTTCGGGGTTCCACTTGTTGAAATCGCCGGCGATTTTAACGTCTTTGGCGCCGGCTATCTTCACCGAAAATTTAACGAAGCGCAGTTCAGGCTGCGGCGGCTCGTCGGGCCTTTCGTGCCGGGGCCGGGAGGGAGGCATGAAGGAGGACCTGGAGGGTTTTATCGTGGCGGTATGCCAGCCGCCCATGAAACTGAAATACTTTTTTACCGCGTCGTTGAAGATGACCCCGGGCACGCTTATCAGGATGAGCCCCGCCAACGAAAGGGCCAGCAGGATGGATTTGCGCTCTATCATACCCCTGCCCCGCCTTCCAGGCGGCCGCGGAAACGCGGCGCGGCGCCCAGCTCCGCGGCCAGCGCTTTAAATTTCTCCTCGTCCACCCCGTTGCCCTCCACGGCGGTGGCGCGCACTTCCGGCAGGACGCGCGCGGCCCCGCGGATAAATTCTTTGACCTTCTCGAAGCCCTCCGCGGCCCAGGGCTCCTGCGGGCGCATCAGGGCCGCCCATTGCGCCGGGTCGGAGGTGTTGAGGCTGACGTGGACCGAGTCGATGAGGCCCTTCATTTCCGGCACGGTGTCGCGGCCCCAGACCGCGTTGGCCAGCCCGTTGGTGTTGAGCCGCACGCGCATGGAGGCGGGGATCGGGGAGGCTTTGCCCGTCCGGATAAGCCGGGCGCAGGCCAGCAGGGCGTCCAGCCGCATGGTGGGCTCGCCGTAGCCGCAGAAAACGAATTCCTTGAACGGCGCCGCCGCCCATTCCTCTTTCGCGAGGCGCATCACTTCCTCGGGCGATGCCTCGGCGCCGGCCAGGTTCAGATTGTTCCCGCGGTAGTCCATTTTCCAAAGGTTCTTCACGCAGAAAACGCAGGCGGTGGAGCAGCGGTTGGTCAGGTTGACATAGAGGCCGTCGTGATAGCGGTAGACGATGCTGGGTTTTGGGGCTTGCATATTTTCGCGCGGGAAACGTTCACGGTGCCGGGCCGGCGGCCTGCGGGCCCGATTCGCTATCCGTTATTTTATTATTCTATCATTTAGGCATGCGCATTTTAATAGCGATGAACGCTTTCAAGGGGACGCTCACCGCCATGGCGGCTTCGCTGGCGGCGGCCCGGGGGATCGGGCGGGCGCTCCCTGGCGCGGTTATCGACATCCTGCCTGTCGCCGACGGCGGCGACGGGCTGCTTGACGCGCTGGCCGCCGACCTGGGCGGAAGGTTCATCCGGTGCCGCGCCGCGGGACCGTACGGCGAAGCGCTCCGCGCCCGCTGGCTGTTGTCCGGAAAAAGCGCCGTGATAGAAATGGCGGAAGCTTCCGGGCTCCGGCACGCGGGCCGCTCGAAGCTGCGCCCGCTGGACGCCTCCACCCGCGGCGTGGGGGAACTGATCTTGGACGCGCTGCGCCGCGGCGCGCGGGAGATCATAGTGGGCCTGGGCGGGAGCGCTTCCAACGACGGGGGCGCGGGCTGCGCGCAGGCGCTCGGTTTTGAGCTGCTTGACGCCGCCGGCCGCCCGGTGGCGGCGGGGGCGCGGGGGCTCGCGGCCCTGGCCCGGATAAAGCCCGGCGGCGCGGCGCGCCTGGGCCGCGTGAAGGTGGTCGGGCTGGCGGACGTGAAGAACACGCTCTGCGGCCGGCTCGGTTCGGCCAGGGTTTTCGGCCCGCAGAAAGGGGCCGGGCCGGAGGACGTTGAATTCATAGAGGCCGCCCTGCAAAATTATGCCCGGGTGCTTAAACGCGACCTGGGCGCGGACATCGCCCGGCTGCCGGGCGGCGCGGCCGCGGGCGGCCTGGGGGCGGGGCTTGCCGCTTTTTGCGGAGCAGCCCTGCTGGACGGTTCCGGCTTCGTGCTCGACAGGACGGGTTTCGATGAAAACCTGCGCAAAGCGGACGTCCTTATTACCGGAGAGGGCCGCTTCGACAGGCAGAGCTTCTACGGCAAAGCGCCCGGTGCCGTGATAGCGCGGGCCCGCGCCGCTGGAAAACCCGCCGTGGTGCTGTGCGGCCGCTCGCTCCTGAAGGACAGGGCGGTCCTTACGCGGCGCGGCGTCCGGGCCGTGATCGAATCCGGAGATTACGGCAGTACCGCGGCGGCCGTCGAGCGGGCCGCGGCGCGGCACCTGCCGCTGATTCTTTCCGCGTTAGCTCAGTAATTTTCCAGGAAAGCTTTCTCGGCGGGGGAGGCGGCCTTGCCTTTCAGCCTGACCAGCGAGATGCGGTTTATCAGCTCCGGCCTGCCGGTGCGGACGGCCCATACCGAGCCGGCCTTGAGCTCTTTTTCTACCAGGTACTCCGGCACTATCCCGAGGCCCAGCCCGCCCTTGATGCCGTTGAGTATAGCCTGCACGCTCTCCACGGTAAGCACCACCTTCAGCCCGGGAAGGCTCTTGTCGTAATGGTGACGGAACCAGTTGTCGAGCGCGGGCCTGCCGTGGGAATAGTCCAGGAACTCGCAGCCGGCCAGGGCGGCGGGGGTTATGGTCCCCCGCAGCCGCGCTGAATGATACCCGGCGGAGCAGGCCAGTACAAGTTTCTCCGCTATTACCGTAGATACGGCGAACGGGGGCAGGCTTTTTGCGCCCCTGCCCGGGAAGATGTCCGCGAAAACAAGGTCCAGTTCGCCCGCGGCCAGCCTGGGGAGCAGCATGTCCGGGTGGCCCAGGGAGACCTCGAAGAACACCGCCGGGTGCCTGCGCCTGAAGGCGGCTATAAATTCCACCAGGTTGCGGGAGCCGAATTCCACCGGCGCCCCTATGCGGAGCATGCCGCGCGGCCCGGCTTTCTCCGCTTCCAGCCAGGCCAGGCCTCCCTCCAGTCCGCGCACGAAAGGCTCCACTATCTCGTAAAGCCGGCCGGCGGCCGCCGTGGGCACCAGCTTTTTATGCATGCGGACGAACAACTGGGTTTTCAGCTCCTGTTCCAGCTTGCCCAGGCTCTGGCTCACGGCCGACTGGCTGATATACAGTTCTTTGGCGGCGGCCGCGGCGCTTTTGTAGCGGTAGATAGTGTAGAAGACCTTGAGGCGGTTGAAGTCTGTAAGCATAAGTGTTACTTAAGCAATGATGGTATTTTTTTAATTTTACTAAATTGACCCGTTAGGGTACAATATTCAGGGATAGAAAGCAGACAGGAGGCCCGTTTATGACCACAGCACTTAAGGAGAAAGCGAAGACCATGAAAAAAGATTTCAAAGTGAAGGATATGAGCCTGGCCGCCCTGGGCCGACGCGAAATAGATATCGCGGAAAAAGAAATGCCGGGCCTGATGGCCATCCGCGAGAAATTCTCCGCCAAGAAGCCCCTCAAAGGCGCGCGCGTGATGGGCTCGCTGCACATGACCAACCAGACCGCCGTCCTTATAGAGACGCTGGCCGCCCTGGGCGCCGAAGTGCGCTGGTGCTCCTGCAACATTTACTCCACCAGCGACCCCGCCGCCGCGGCCATAGCCGCCGCCGGCATCCCGGTGTTCGCCTGGAAAGGTGAGACGCTGGCCGAATACTGGTGGTGCACCGAGCGCGCCCTCGATTTCGGCGGCGGCAAGGGCCCCCACCTGATAGTGGACGACGGCGGCGACGCCACCATGATGATGCACCGCGGCTTCGCGGCCGAGGACAACGCAAAGATCCTGGACGCCAAAGCCGGCACCGAGGATGAGATCGAACTTAACCTCTCCCTTAAATCCATACTGAAGAAAACCCCTCAGCGCTGGCATACCGCGGTCAAGGACTGGAAGGGCGTCTCCGAGGAGACCACCACCGGCGTGCACCGCCTGTACCAGATGCACGAGGCAGGCACCCTGATGGTGCCCGCTATCAACGTGAACGATTCCGTGACCAAGTCCAAGTTCGACAACCTGTACGGCTGCCGCGAATCCCTGGCCGACGGCATCAAGCGCGCCACCGACGTGATGATAGCCGGCAAAGTGGTAGTGGTGTGCGGCTACGGCGACGTGGGCAAAGGCTGCGCCCGCTCCATGCACGGCTTTGGCGCCCGCGTGATAGTGACCGAGATCGACCCCATCTGCGCGCTGCAGGCCGCTATGGAGGGCTTCGAGGTGAAGACCGTTGAGGACACCCTCGGCGAAGGCGACATCTATGTCACCACCACCGGCAACAAGGACATCATCCGCCTCGAGCACATGCTCAAGATGAAGGACCAGGCCATCGTCTGCAACATCGGCCATTTCGACGACGAGATCCAGATGGCGGCGCTGAACAAGGCCAAGGGCGTGAAGCAGGTCAACATCAAGCCGCAGGTGGACCGCTACGACCTGCCCTCCGGCCGGGCTATCTACGTGCTGGCGCAGGGCCGGCTGGTGAACCTGGGCTGCGCCAAGGGCCACCCGTCGTTCGTGATGAGCAATTCCTTCACCAACCAGACCCTGGCCCAGCTCGAACTCTGGACCAAGAAGCTGGAGATAGGCGTGACCCGCCTGCCCAAGCACCTGGACGAGGAAGTGGCCCGCCTGCACCTGGCGAAGATCGGCGTGAAGCTGACCAAGCTCACCAAGGAACAGGCCGAATACATCGGCGTGAAAGTGGAAGGCCCGTACAAAGCCGACCATTACCGCTACTAAGCCCCGCCCTACCGGCCCCCGCCAGCTCCAAAAGCCGGCGGGGGCCTTTTTTTACAATTGCATAAGACGGCGCGTGCGCCGCGATGGGGCCGGAACGCAAACCGCGCTAGGCCACACCGTGGCCGTCGCTCATCCTCCTCCCTCGCCGCTTACGCAAGGCTCGGTCGTCGGAAGGGTTTGCTAACCCGGCCCCACCGCGTCTCACGCGGACAGGCCCGAGGCGCAGAACTCGCGGAGGGAGGCGGGGGTATGGGTTCGGCGGGCCGTCTCGCAGGGCGAGGCTTGCGTAAGCGCCGAGCCCGGATAGCCGAAGGCTAGGTCCCCGAGGGAGCGCGGCCACGGTGTGGCCGATAGCGTGCCCGACGGGCCCATACCCCCGCCTCCACCCGCCGGACTCGAGGCGACTTGGAGCGTGGGCAGTGGGACCGGGTTAGCAAACCCTTCCGTAGGCCGAGGCTTGCATAGCGCCGAGGCCGGAGGATGAGCGAGGCACGGTGTGCCGAGCGCGGTTTGCGTTCCGGTCCCACTGCCCACGCGAACCCGGGGATAAGAGGCCTGGGAGCATTGAACTGGGGGGGGCTTTTTTATTATTATATATATCTACTCCGAAAACAGGCCGTGCGGACGATTTGGCCGCGGAGAAGGATTTCCAGGAATTTTAAGCGAACAAAAGGGCATAAAATGAGTTCCCACCAGGCAAACCATATTTCCTTCGGAACCGACGGCATCAGGGGCATAATAGCCAAAGATTTCACCTATGACCTGGTCAGGAAGACCGCCCAGGGCATGGCCGACTACGTATCGTACAAGTACATGCGCACGGAGAAGCCGGCCGTGGTCGTCGGCTATGACCGCCGCTTCATGTCCGACCGGTTCGCCCGCACCATGGCCGATATCCTGGCCGCCAACGGCATGAACGTGACTTTGTCCGCCACCCCGGTCCCCACCCCCGTCATCAGCCTGCTCACCACCAAGGGCTTCGGGCTGGGCGTGGTCGTCACCGCCAGCCATAACAACCATTACTATAACGGCATAAAGGTCAAGCAGGGCGGCCGCTCCGCCCCGCCTTCCGTCACGGCGGAGATAGAGAACTACGTGGCCAAGGCCGTGCCCATGAAGCCTTCCGGCGCGCAGGTGCTGGTAAAGGATTTCCGGGGCATGTACACGGACTACCTGTGCTCCAGGTCGCCGGTGGCCAAAACCCTTTCCAAGCTGCCCGGTACCGTGGTGATGGACTTCATGTACGGCGTGGGTGCGGAGACCGCGGACCCGCTTTTCAGCGCCAAGAATATCACCAGGCTGCGCGAGAAGCACGACCCGCTCTTCGGCGGGATGGCCCCCGAGCCCGTGGAAAAGAACATGCAGGAGCTTATCGCCGCGGTAAAGAAGAACAAAGCGCTGTTCGGCGCCGCGCTGGACGGCGACGCGGACCGGTTCGCGCTGGTGTCGGACAAGGGACAGTATATGACCCCCTGCCAGACGGCGCCGCTGCTGCTGGAATACCTCATCTCCAAAGGCGGGCTGAACGGCAAGGTGGCGCAGGCCGTTTCCATGGGCTACCTCACCAAGCGCATCGCCCGCGCCGCCAACCTGCCCTTCGAGGAAACCCCCGTTGGGTTTAAGTACATCGCCGAAAAAATGCTTTCGGAGAACGTTTCTTTCGGGGTAGAGGAATCGGGCGGCTACACGTGGAAGGGCAACCTCCCCGAGCGCGACGGTTCGCTTACCGCCCTGCTGGTGATGGAGATGATCATAAAGACGCGCAAGACCGTGTCCGCGCTTTACGCCGAGATAGAGAAGAAATACGGCAAATCCGCTTTCATCCGGCGCGATTTCACGCTGGCCAAGCCTATCCCCAACAAGCATTCGTTCGCGGTGAAGATAAAGAAAAAACTGCCCAAGATCCTGCTCGGCCACAAGATAACCGAGACCAACACGATAGACGGGCTGAAGATAATTCTCGACAACGATTGGTGGGTGCTTATGCGCCCCTCGGGCACGGAGCCGCTGCTGCGCACGTACGCCGAGACGGACAGCCAGGAGAACACGAAGAAATTCCTGGACCTGGCGTTCAAGTTCGTGGAGATGAAGTAGGCCTGAACGTTTTTTCCCGCCGCGGGGCGGGTAGTTCTAACGATAGTTAAGGAGGAGTAATGAACTTCAAAGGTAAGAGGTATGTCAGTTCGGAATCGGTGACAGAGGGGCACCCGGATAAGGTTTGCGACCAGATCTCGGACGCGGTACTCGACGAGATAATGAAGAAGGACCCGGCCGGCCGCGTGGCCTGCGAGACCTTCATCACCCGCGGCATGGTGGTGGTGGGCGGCGAAATAACCACGAAGACCTACGTGGACGTGGACACCCTGGTCCGCCAGGTCGTCAAAGATATCGGCTACACTCATTCCAAGTACGGCTTCAACTACGAGACCTGCGCCGTGCTTAACGTGATCGGCCGCCAGTCTCCCGACATTTCCCAGGGCGTGGACACCGGCGGCGCCGGCGACCAGGGCCTGATGGTCGGCTACGCTTCGGACGAGACCCCCGAGCTGATGCCGCTGCCGCTGCAGCTGGCCCAGCGCCTGACCATGCGCCTCGCCGAAGTGCGCAAGAAGAACATCCTTCCCTACCTCGGCCCCGACGGCAAGAGCCAGGTCACCGTGGAATACCACGACGGCCGGCCGGTCCGCATAGAGACCATCGTGGTCTCTTCCCAGCACACCGAGGAGATCCTCGATAAGACAGGCCACAAGATAACGGACAAGTCGCGCAAGGAGATCATAGACGCGGTCATCACGCCCGTTATCGACAAGAAGCTCATCGACAAGAACACCAAGATCTACATCAACCCCACCGGCAAGTTCGTAGTCGGCGGGCCCCAGAGCGACGCCGGCGTCACCGGCCGCAAGATAATCGTGGATACCTACGGCGGCGTAGCCCCGCACGGCGGCGGCGCGTTCTCCGGCAAGGATTCCACCAAGGTGGACCGCTCGGCCGCTTACATGGCCCGCTACATCGCCAAGAACATCGTGGCGGCCAAGCTCGCCCGCGAAGTGACCGTGCAGCTCGCCTACGCCATCGGCGTGGCCGAGCCCGTCGGCCTCTACGTGGACACCCATGGCACCGGCACGATCGCGGACGAGAAGCTCTCCAAGATCGTGCGCTCCAGCTTCGACTTGACGCCCCGCGGCATCATAAAGACGCTGAAGCTGCGCAACCCGATCTTCCGTAAGACCGCGTCTTACGGACATTTCGGCCGGCCTGGTTTCGAGTGGGAAAAGACCAACGCCGCGGAGATGCTCAAGAAGAAAGCCGCCGGCGCGCCCAAGAGCGAGTGCGCCTGCTGCTGCTGAAACGGCGCAGCGAAAGGCGGCCGCGCAAACGGGGGTTTGCGCGGCCGGCTTCGCCGCCTTAAAGGGGACGCTGGAATGGACAGGGGGAAAATTATGAAAGTGCTTCTGGTTGAAGATAATGCCCTGACGCGCTATACGATAAAAGCGCTGCTTAACAAGCTGGGGCACGAGGTAGTGGCCGAGGCGGAGGATGGCGCCGCCGCGGTAAAGTGTTTTAAGGAGTTCAAGCCGGATGTGGTCTTTCTCGACCTCATCCTCCCGGGCAGATCGGGCGTGGAGGTCCTGGAGGATCTCCGGATCGCCGACCCGGCCGCGCGCGTAGTGGTGATAACGGCCGTCGAACAGGAAGAGATCGACCGCCGGCTTGCCGACAAGGGCATACACGCTATTCTGCGCAAGCCGTTCTCTTTCGAGGATTTCAAGACGCTGATGAAGGGCCTTGCCTGAATGGATCTTAAGACCAGCCGCATACTAGAGCGGATAACCGCGGCCAGCATGGAAAAGTGCGCGGCTAAGCTGTCGCGCATCTCCGCGGGGAAATGGAGCGTGGCCGGCGTGGGCGTGTCCCGCTGCACGATGGGCGGCGCGCTGGAAAGCCAGGCTGCCCACATGGGCAACGGGGCGGCGGTCTATTTCGAGGTCCGCGGCGAGTACCCGTTCACGTCGATGGTGATGTTCCGGCCGCAGGATATAGAGATAATTTCCCGCGGCTTCCTGGGCGCCTCCTTCTCCAAGCTGCCGGTGCTCAACCAGGCGCAGGAACTCCTGCTTTCCGAGCTCGGCAACATCATTCTTAACGCTTTTCTCAGCGCCCTTTCGAACGCGCTCGGCCGCAGCTTCCTGCCGGCCGCCCCCAAGTGCGTGCAGGGCGAGCCGCAGTACCTGCTGGAAGCGCTGTGGACCTCGCTGGACCCGGCCCAGCTTCACAGCGTGGCTACCGTTACGCTCGATCTCATCTGCGACAACGCGGCGACGCGCAGCGAAGTGATAGCGGTGATACCGGAAAATCTCGAACGGGCCCTTGCCGACGCCGATAAAACGCAGTGACCGCGGCCGCGCTATGCGCCCGCGGCGGCCATTCTGATACAAATGTGAGGCTTCAAAGCATGAAAAAAATATTTTCCGTAGTTGGAACGGCCTTTGTTCTTGCGTTGGCGGCGCTCAGCGCCGGCCCGGCGGCCGCGCAGACCGAAATACTTAAGACGGACTGGGAAGTTTCAAGGCTGCAGGGGAAAAACCGCCTGCCCTTCGCGCCGCTGACGGAGCTCCGCGTGGATCCCGCCGCTAAATTCACCGACCGCCTGCTGGTGCTGGTCACGCTGCGCAATAATTCCGCCAAGAACGCGGAGGGGCTGGTGCTGCGCTATTCCCTGCGCCTGCGCCTCCTGAAAAAGGACGATCCCCAGGAGAAGGCTTTCTGGAGCGTGCCGTATTACGTCGAAGAGGTCCGCGTCACCGGCGTAAAGGCGAAAGCGGAGCGCGTGGCCCGCATAATAAATTTCGAGCTCCAGGGGCAGCTGCGCAAGCTCCGCGGCAGCGGCTACTCGGCTACCGCGCTTAAAATGGAGATCATGCTCAGCCCCCGCCATGGCGACGAGCCCGCCGCGCTGATGAAAGAGACGCAGATAGAGATACTCAAGCCTTAAGGCACCGGAGCACCGTAAATGCTGGATATAAACCTTATCAGGACCGACGCGGAAAAAGTAAAGAAAGCGCTGCTCAAAAGGATGGATTCCGTGGATCTCGGGCCCGTGCTCGAGCTTGACCGCAAACGGCGGGAGCTCATAGTGGAAGCCGACAGCCTGAAGATGCGCAAGAACACCGTGTCAGCCGGCGTGAAGGGCCAGGACAAGGAAGCGCAGCAGGCCCTGTTCGCGGAAATGAAAGAGATCTCGGCGAAGGTAAAGACGCTGGACGCCGGGGTGGCGGCCCTGGAGGCGGAGCTCTCCGTGCTGATGGAGGGGTTTCCCAACCTGCCCGCCGAGGACGTAGTCGCCGGCGGCAAAGAGAACAACGCCGTGCTGCGCGAGTGGGGCGCCAAGCCGGATTTCGGCTTCGAGTTCAAGAACCACCTGGATCTCTGCAAAAGCCTCGGGCTGATAGATTACGAGCGCGGGACCAAGCTCGGCGGCACCGGTTTCTGGCTGTACCGTGACCTGGGCGCCAGGCTCGAATGGGCGCTGATGAACTTCTTCGTGGAAACGCATCTCGCGGCCGGCTATTCCTTCACGCTGCCGCCGCATATCCTTAATTACGAGTGCGGCTATACCGCCGGGCAGTTCCCAAAGTTCAAGGACGACGTTTTTTTGCTGGCAGGAGAGGGCGACAAGCCCCGGTTCCTGCTGCCCACCGCCGAGACCGCGCTGATAAGCCTGCACCGGGACGAGGTCCTGAAAGAGGACGAGCTCCCTAAGAAATATTTCGCCTATACGCCCTGCTACAGGAAGGAGGCCGGCGGCTACGGCTCCAATGAGCGGGGCATGATACGCGGCCACCAGTTCAACAAGGTGGAGCTGATCCAGTTCACCCGCCCCGAGGATTCCCCGGCCGCTTTCGAAAGCATGGTGGCCGCGGTGGAAGGCGTCATGCAGCAGCTGGGCCTGCACTACAGGGCGGTGAAGCTCGCCGCCAGGGACTGCAGCGCCTCCATGGCGAGGACCTGCGATATCGAGGTCTGGATCCCGAGCATGAACGCCTACAAAGAGGTCAGCTCCGTTTCCAGCGCCAACGACTACCAGGCCCGGCGCGGCGCGATGCGCTTCAAGCGCGCGGCCACCGGCAAGAACGAATTCCTCCACACCCTCAACGGCTCCTGCCTGGCCACCAGCCGGCTGTTCCCGGCCATACTCGAGCAGTTCCAGCGGGCCGACGGCACCGTAGCCGTGCCGGAAGCGCTGCGCAAATACCTCGGTACGGATAAACTGGCATGAAGAACATTCTCCGCCTGGCCGCTCTTTCTTTCTGTTTTCTCGCCGCTCCCGCCGCCGCCGCTCCTAAATACGAACCGCTCCCGGAGGAACTGCGCACCCTGGCGAAAAAAGGCATAGACGGCATCTACGCCGTGGACCTCGCCGAGGCGGAGAAGAATTTCAACCTGGCCCGGCAGAAATACCCGGAGCACCCCTTCCCGATCTTCGGCATAGCCATGGCCAAGTGGGCGCACCTGGAATACCTGGAGGACGAATCCGACCCGAAACTGGAGGAGGAGTACTCCGCCCTCACCGACAAGGCCGTGGACGTCGGCCTTAAGTGGATAAAGAAACACCCGGGCGACGCCAACGCCTACCTGGCGGTAGGCGGCATCTACGGCCTGCGCGCGCGCCTGGCGCTGCAGCAGCACCGCTGGTTCAAAGCTTATTTCGACGGCAAGAAGGCTATCTCCAACACGAAGAAAGCCGCCAAGATAGACCCCGAGCTGTACGACGCGTACCTGGGCATCGGGATGTACGAGTACTACGCGGGCACCCTGCCCGGCGTGATAAAGTTCTTCGCCAAGCTGCTGATGGGCGGCGACCCGGTAAAGGGGCTCGAGTACCTTAACCTGTGCAAGGAGAAGGGGTTCTACAATGCCCTCGGGGCGAAACTCCTTCTTATCGAGATCTACACCCAGCCCGGCAGCAAATACGCCAGGACCGACATCGCCGTGAAGTGGTCGCGCGAACTGCGCGCCGAATTCCCGTCGCACGCGCAGATGCATTTCGTGGAGATAGTCTCGCTTTACGAGGACAAAAAATACGACGAATCCCGCAAGGAGTCCCTGGAATATCTCAGATCCGTTAACGAAGGCAAACCGGCCTACCGCAAGCGCTATCTCCCGCGCGTGCTTACCGCGATAGGCACCACCTACATGGTGGAGAAGAAATACGACGAGGCTGGCGACTATTTTGCGAAAGCCGCCGCCACGCTCAAGGACGACCCGGCGCTGCACCCGGCGCGCTGGGGCGTGTGGGCCATAGTCAGGCTCGGCAACGTCTATGACCTGAAAGGCATGCGGGAAAAAGCCATCGAGGCTTACCGCGAAGCCAGGACCTACAAGGATACCTGGGGTTTTTCCGACTCCATAGATAAATATATAAAAAAGCCTTTCTCCGCCTCGGAGCTGCCGGGGCCGCTGCCCCCGCCGTAACCGGCCGCCGCGGTATAAGAGCGCTAAGGCTCCCGCCCGGACCCGCAGTATCTATATGGCTATCTCAACTATAATCTTCCTTCTCCTCACCGTAGTCTGCTGGGGCCTGGGCGCGTTTTTTGACAAGGCCAGCCTCAAGCATATGGACCCTACCGGGGCTTTTTACGTACGAACCCTGTTCATGGTCATCATCTTTATTCCGCTGGCGCTGTGGAAATACCTGCCCACCAAGCAGGCACTGCTGGGCTCGGACAAGCTCGGGCCCCTTCTCGTCATGGCCAGCGTGCTGGTCTCCATGGGCGGCGTGTTCTTCTACCTGAAGGCCCTTTCCGGAGGGGAGGCGAGCCGGATAGTGCCGCTGACCTCCACCTACCCGTTCGTCACCTTCGTTATGGCCGTGCTGTTCCTCGGGGATAACATTACCCCTTATAAGCTGTTGGGCACGCTGCTGGTGTCCGGCGGCATATATTTCATCTCTAAATAACTCGCCGCGCTCCGGCGGCCGCTCACCTGCACGACCGATGACACAGACCGAATTCGAAAAACACGCTGCTAAAGCCATAAGGCGCCTGCCCCGTTCCTTCAGGGACAGGATGGAGAACGTGGTGGTGCTGGTGACCGACGTCCCGACCGCGCAGCAGCGCGGCCGTTTCGGCCCCGGGCTGCTGGGGCTTTACGAAGGGGTGCCGCTCACGGACAGAACCGCTCACTATAGCGGGGCTATGCCCGACAAGATAACGCTTTTCCGCAAGAACCTTGAAGCCTCCTGCTCCGCTCCTGAAGAGCTGGAGGCGCGCATCAGGGACGTGGTCATGCACGAGATAGCCCATCACTTCGGCATAACCGACGCCGAACTTCGCCAAAAGGGCCTGTATTAGAGGGGGAAGATCAGCTCGCGTCGCGCCTGCCCGGGTTCTCCCGGGCTTTTTGTTCTGGGGCCGGCGCGGCCTGGTGGAATAAAGTCAAGGGGAGGTGGAACGGGCCAATGGCGGGCCGGGGCCGGCGGAGGTACACTATGAGCAGTACCAAGAAGTACCTGAGCGAGAGGCGGCGTTATGGTGAATGTGTGGGTCAAAATTTCAATAGCGGCCGCGGCCATCGTGAGCGTGGCCGTCTCAGCCGCGGGCGGTACCCCCGCCGACGCGGGGGCGTATTCCGCGCTTTCATCAGGCATCTCCGGCTACGCCAAAAACAGCGGGATAAAAAGGATCGTGGTCGCGGATTTCTCCGCGGGCTCCGGCGCGGGGGCCGCGGAGGCCGACTATATCTCAAGGCGCCTGAGCGCGTCGCTGGCGGGTTCCGGGATCGGGGAGGTGGCGGACCGCGATCATGTAAAACGGCTGCTGCGGGAGGTCCGCCTTTCTTCCTCTTCCGCTTCCCCCTACCGGGAAGCGCTGCGCCGTGAGCTGATGTCGGTGGACGCGGTGGTCTCGGGGATAGTATACGGCGCCGGGGGAAAGTCGAAAGTGCTGGTGAGGCTGCTGGACGCCAGGAAAGGTAACGTCCTCTTTTCCGCTGAAACGGAACTTGCCCGTGAACGGTCAGAGGTGGAGGCGGGCGCCGGGCCCGGGGTGTCCGCTCCGTCGGGAGGGGTGTATCTCCTTACGGCCGAGCTGCCCGGGATACTGGTGCCGGACCTGCCCAAGGCCCGGGCCGCGGTAGCGGCCGGGCGGCCTTCAGACCTGCGGGACGCTGTCGCCGGCGCGGGCGACAGGACCTGCGCGGGCAGGAGCGCCCGGCTCGCCTGGCGCAACGAAGTGCTGGTCGACGCGAAGGCCCGGTACTGGGCGGCCAAAATGAAAGAGCCCGGCGGGGTGGCCTTGGGCGCCAGGCCCGGCAGCGAGATACGCGATCTTGGGGTTAAGGCGGATTTCTACAGGCTGCTGGCTGAATACTACAAGGACGCCTCGGCGGCGCCCCCCGGCGCCGCGCAGCTGGGGAAACTGGAGAAACTGAGGGGGGAGGAGGCTGAATTCCTTTCGGAGTGCGGCGCGCGTTGAGGAGGTCCGCTGACGAAAAGGCGCCCGGCGTAAAAACCGGGCGTCTTTTTTTCTGGCCCGCCGCGCGGACCGCGGCGCGTTCGGGGTTTTCGAGCTGCCGGCTAAAGCAGTTTTCCGCGGCGCATGTAGCCGGAGGCCGCCGTTATCTTTACCTTCACGAACTGGCCCGCCGCGGGGGCGGGTTTCGCTCCCGGGTCCACTTCCACGCAGCCGTCTATTTCCGGCGCGTCGCGGTAGGTCCGGCCGAAACGCGGCGAATCCATCAGCACCTGCAGCGTTTTGCCTTTGAGGGAGGCGTTGAGGGAATCCACCACGGCGCTCTGGGCGCTTACGAGCGCCCCGGCCCTTTCCTCTTTTACCGCCTCCGGGACCTGGTCCGGGAGGCCGGCCGCCGGGGTGCCGGGTTCGCGCGAATACTTAAAGACCCCGACGTTGTCGAGCCGCGCCTCTTTCACGAAGGAGAGGAGCTTCTTGAAATCTTTTTCGGTCTCGCCCGGGAAACCGATAATAAAATTGGTGCGCAGCGCGATGTCCGGCATCAGGCGGCGCAGCAGGGCGAGTTTCGCTTTGATGGACCGGCCGGTGGAAGTGCGGTTCATCCGTTTGAGCACCGGGTCGGAAACGTGCTGCAGCGGCATGTCCAGGTAGCGCGCCACGCTTTTATTGCGGCGCATCACGTCCAGCAGTTTGGGGGTGAGGCGCTCGGGGTACACGTACATCAGGCGCCAGCGCTTTACGGACTTTATCCTGACCAGTTCCGCCAGCAGTTCCGCGATGCGCGGCCGGCCGTAGAGGTCCGCGCCGTACGAAGTGGTGTCCTGGGCTATCAGGGAGATCTCTACGGCCCCGCTGTCGGCCAGCCGCCGCGCTTCCTCCAGCAGCTCTTCCTGCGGCTTGGAGCGGAAGGGCCCGCGGATGGACGGGATGAGGCAGTAGGCGCAGTGGTTGTCGCAGCCGTCGGCGATCTTAAGGTAGGCGCTGTGCGCCGCGGTAAGGCGGGCTTTCAGGCGCGGGGAGGAGATGGCCCCCCCGGCGGAGCGGATAATGATCCTGTCGTTCTCAAGGGCTTTGGCGGCTTCGGCCAGGGCGTGTATGCCCACGGCCGCGTCCAGCCCGGGGAAACGGGCGGCCAGGTTCTCTCTTTCGCGCTCCACCAGGCAGCCGGTCACCATGACCTTGGAGAGCCTGCCGCGCGCCTTCAGGGCCAGCAGGCGGTTTATCTCGGCTTCCGATTCCTTAACGGCCGAGCCCAGGAAAGCGCAGGTGTTTATCAGGGCGGCGTCGGCATCTTTCTCGTCGCCGGTCAGTTCCCAGCCGGCCGCGGCCAGTTCCCCGGCCATTACCTCAGCGTCGGAAAGGTTCTTAGGGCAGCCAAGGGAAACGATGAAAATTTTTGGCATGGGATATATAAACAAGGAACGGCTGAACGGGGAAATGCCGCCGTTTAATGTCTTTCGAAACGCTTAATGACCCAGTAGGTGAAAAAGCCTATCGTGGCCATAAGAAGTATGAAAGCGGGGTAGGCCAGGTGCGGGTTGGAAATACGCGTGATGGTGCCCAACTCCGACATGCCGCCCACGCCGGCGAAGAAGCTGGGTACCGCTATGGCGATGACCACGGCGTTGAGGTTCTTCATCATCACGTTGAGGTTGTTGCTGACGATGGAGGCCCGGGCGTCCATCAGGCCGGCGAGGATGCTGGAGTAGATCTCGGACTGGCGCATGCACTGGTTGTTCTCGATAATGATATCGTCGAGGAATTCCCGGCTGCGGGGGGAAAAACCTATTTTCTCCGCGTTGTGCTTGAGGCGCTCTATGGCGTAGGCGTTGGCGTTGGTGGCGTTGAGGTAATAGACCAGGCTCTTTTCCAGCGTGAACAGGTTCAGGAGGTTCTTGTTCTCCATGGAGGAGTTGATCTTCTGCTCCAGCTCGTCGGCGATCATGTTGATGACCTTGAGATGCTCCATGAAGTGGAAGATGGCGTGGAAAAGAAGCTTCAGGAAGATCTCGCGGATGCCCTTCACCTGCTTGAAATATTTACCGGAGAACACGTTCAGGTCTTCGGGCAGGGCGATGATGAGCTTGTCCTTGAAAAGGAACAGGCCCATGGACGACACCTTGAAAAGGAAGTGGTCCTTGGACGAATAGTTCTTGGGGCGCTTGAAGATCAGCTCGAGATGATCGGGTTCGAACTCCAGTCGGGTGGGCTCTTCCGGGTCGAAAGAGGAGGAGAAGTTGTGCTCGTCCAGGGCGAAATTCTCCACCAGCCACTTTTTTTCGTCCTCGCTGGGGTTTACAACCACCCAGATGGACGGGGTCTCCGTTTCCACGGGGACTATCTGGTGGTCCTCAATGTTGTATCTTTTTATCATTTTAAAATCGGGAATCACGAATCCGGGATCTTGGAGCGGGGACTTTCAGGAAATGATCCCCGATCCTCGATTCCCGATCATGGTTATTCTACTATTTCCGCGCCGCTTTCGCCCTGGCTTTCGGCTTGAACTTCGCGGCTACGGCTTCCCCGATGAGCGAGAGGTTGTCCACCACGGTGGCCCCGGCTTTTTTGAGGGCCTCCACTTTGGAAACGTGCGTCCCCGCGTTGCCCTCCACGATGGCGCCCGCGTGGCCCATGCGCCGCCCGGGGGGGGCGGTCTTGCCGGCCACGAAGCAGAACACCGGCTTGGTCATCTCCGCTTTTATGTAGCGCGCCGCGTCCTCTTCGGCCGAGCCGCCGATCTCGCCTATCATGATGACGGCCTCGGTCTGCTTGTCGGCCTGGAAGAGTTTCAGCGTGTCCACGAAGTTCATGCCCTGTACCGGGTCGCCGCCGATGCCCACCACGGTGGACTGGCCCAGGCCGTGGCTGGTCACCTGCCAGACCGCCTCATAGGTGAGCGTGCCGGAGCGCGAGACCACGCCCACGGAGCCTTTTTTGTGGATATAGCCGGGCATGATGCCGGCTTTGCATTCGCCGGGCGTGATCACGCCGGGGCAGTTGGGGCCCACCAGGATGACCTTGCGGCCCGCCGCGTTCAGCGCGTTAAGGCGCTTCTTCACGCGCACCATGTCCATCACGGGGATGCCTTCCGTGATGCAGATGATCACTTCGATGCCGGCGTCGGCGGCTTCCAGGATGGAGTCCGCCGCGTAAGGCGGGGGGACGAAGATAAGGGAGGCGTTGGCCCCCGTGTCTTTTACGGCTTCCTTGGCCGTGTTGAAGACCGGGAGGCCCAGGTGCTTAGTGCCGCCTTTGCCGGGGGTTACCCCGCCCACGACCTTCGAGCCGTATTCTATGCACTGCTGGGCGTGGAAGGTGCCCTGGGCGCCGGTAAAACCGTGAACTATGAGTTTCGTCCTGTTGTTGAGCAATATCGACATAGGGTCTCCTTAAATTATGGGTTTACTTCGCCGCGGCCACGGCTTTCTGCGCGGCTTCCCAGAGCGAATCGGCCTGCTCCAGCTTAAGGCCCGACTTCGCCAGTATTTCCTTGCCTTCCTTGACGTTGGTGCCTTCCAGCCGCACAATAAGGGGGATAGTTATCTTAACCTTCTTGGAGGCTTCCACCACGCCGGCGGCGATATTGTCGCACTTCATGATGCCGCCGAAGATGTTGACCAGCACGGCCTTCACCTTGGGGTCCTTGAGGATGATCTGGAAGGCGCGCGTGATCTGGTCCACGTTGGCGCCGCCGCCCACGTCCAGGAAGTTGGCGGCGTCGCCGCCGGCGAGCTTCACGGTGTCCAGCGTGGCCATGGCCAGGCCCGCGCCGTTGACCATGCAGCCGATATTCCCGTCCAGGCCGATATAATTGATCCCTATCTCCTTGGCTTCCTTCTCTATCTCGGAGGCCTCGTGGTCGGGCTTGGCCGCCTGGTCCTTGTTGCGGAACAGGGCGTTGTCGTCGGTGACTATCTTGGAGTCGATGGCGAGCAGCCGGCCGTCCCGCGTTATCACCAGCGGGTTCACCTCCACCAGGCTGGCGTCGCGCTCGATGAAGACGCGGGCGAGCCGCCGCGCGAAGGCGGTGAACTCGCGGAAATTGGCCTGCGGGATGCGCAGGTCGAAAGCTAGCTGGCGGGCCTGGAATTCCAGCAGGCCGGCCTCTACGTCCACCGGGACCTTGAGGATCTTCTCGGGGTGGGTCTGCGCCAGTTCTTCTATGGACACGCCGCCTTCCGCCGAGGCGATGATCATCGGGACCGCTTCTTTGCGGTCGAGCACCACCGAGATGTAGATCTCGCGGTCTATCTGGCAGGCTTCCTCCACCAGCACTTCCTCCACCGTGAGGGCTTTGCCGTGGGTCTGGTGGGTGACTAGCTGCATCCCCAGCATTTTCCAGGTAAGCTCCCGGGCTTCGGCCGCGGTCTTCGCCACTTTCACGCCGCCGGCCTTGCCGCGCCCGCCCGCCAGCACCTGCGCCTTGATTATCCAGGGGCCCGCGCCGTCCAGCTTGAGGCTGTCGGGGGTGTCGCCCAGTTTTACCACACCGAAGCGCTTGAGCATCGGTATATCGTACTGGGCGAAAACGTCTTTGCCTTCGTATTCGAGAAGTTTCATTAAAGGGCCTCCGTAAAATTTACGCGCCGGCTGTCCTGCCTCCGCGGCTGCGCGGCCGCGGATTGAACCGCATAAATATAATTTGTAGTATAATTTCCATCAGCAAGTCCAGCCCTGAAAAAAGCTTTTAAAGAGGTCCCGCCATGAACAAAACCAGGAACAGCAGGAATGTGAACATCAGCGAACTGAACTCCGTCACGCTGCGCTTTGCCGGCGACTCCGGGGACGGTATCCAGCTGGTGGGCAGCCAGTTCGCCAACGCCACGGCCATAGCGGGCAACGACCTGAGCACCCTGCCGGACTACCCCGCCGAAATACGCGCACCCGCGGGTTCCCTGGCCGGCGTCAGCGGCTTCCAGATCAGCTTCGGAGACGAGTCCGTGCTCACCCCCGGCAACAAGCCGAACGTCCTGATGACCATGAACCCGGCCGCCCTGGCCGTGAACGTCAAAAGCGTGGAAAAGGGCGGCGTTATAATCGCCAATTCCGACGCCTTCACCCCGCAGGCCCTGGAGAAGGCGGGTTATGCCTCCAACCCCCTCGAGGACGGCTCGCTGGCGAACTACCGGGTGATAGGCGTGCCCGTGAACGCGCTTACCTCCGGCGCCCTCAAGGATTCCGGCCTGACCGCCGCCCAGGTCCTTAAATGCAAGAATTTCTACCTGCTCGGCATGCTCTACTGGATGTACGGGCTGGATCCCGCGCCCACGCTCTCCTGGATAAAGACCAAGTTCAAGAAGTCGCCTGAGCTTGTCGCGGCCAACAGCAAGGTGCTGATGGCCGGCTTCGACTACGCGGAGACCACGGAGATCTTCGACGCCAGGTTCCAGCTGAAGAAGAGCCCCGTGACGCCCGGGAAGTACCGCAACCTTACCGGCAACGAAGCGGCCGCCTACGCGCTGATCACCGCCGCCAAGCTGCTCAAGAAAAAACTGTTCTACGGCTCCTATCCCATAACCCCGGCTTCCGAGATACTCCAAACCCTGTCCAAGCACCGCTCCAACGACGTGGTGGTCTTCCAGGCCGAGGACGAGATAGCGGCGATGTGCGCCACGATCGGCGGCTCCTTCGCGGGCGAGCTGGCCGCTACCGGCACCAGCGGGCCAGGGCTTTCGCTTAAGATCGAGGCGCTGGGCCTGGCCGTGATAGCCGAACTGCCGATGGTCATCGTCAACGTGCAGCGCGGCGGGCCCTCCACGGGACTGCCGACGAAAACGGAGCAATCCGACCTGCTGCAGGCCGTCTACGGCCGCCACGGCGAATCGCCGCTGGTGGTGCTGGCCGCTTCCAGCCCCGCCGACTGCTTCCATACCACGCTCGAGGCCGCGCGCATAGCGGTGAAGTATATGACGCCGGTGATCGTGCTCTCCAACTCTTACCTTTCCAACGGCTCGGAGCCTTTCCGCATCCCCAAGCTGTCCGAGCTGCCGAAGTTCGAGGTGAGCCCGCTGCCCGCCAGGGAGGATTATAAGCCTTTCATGCGCGACCCGGAAACGCTGGCGCGCCCCTGGACCTGGCCCGGCCTGGCCGGCTACGAGTACCGCCTGGGCGGCCTGGAGAAGGCCGAAGGCACCGGGGCGATCAGCTACGACCCCGCCAACCACGAGCGGATGACTGACCTGCGCGCCGACAAGGTGGCCAGGGTGGCGAAGGAGATACCTCCCACCAAGATCCACGGCCAGCCCGAGGGCGACCTGCTGGTGGTGGGCTGGGGTTCTACCTACGGCGCCATCAAGACGGCCGTCAATGCCGCCCGCAAAGCGGGGGCGAGCGTGTCCTCGGTGCATATAAAGCACATCATGCCGATGCCGCCCGACCTGGGGCCGATAATGCGCCGCTTCCGCAAAGTGCTGGTCCCGGAGGAGAACTCCGGCCAGCTGCGCATGCTGCTGCGCTCGGCGCACATGCTCGAACCCCTGGGACTCAACAAGGTACAGGGCCAGCCCATCAATTCCGACGAAGTGCTGGCTAAGATACAGGAAATCCTGAGGGGGAATTGAACAATGGAAAAAACCAAGCTTACAGCGAAAGATTTCTCTTCCAACCTGCCGGTCAAGTGGTGTCCCGGCTGCGGCGACTTCGCCATCCTCAACATGGTGCAGAAAACGCTGGCCGGCATGGGGCTGGCGCACGAGAACTACGCCGTTATTTCCGGCATCGGCTGCTCCAGCCGCTTCCCGTATTACGTGAACACCTACGGCTTCCACACCCTGCACGGGCGCGCGCTGCCGGTGGCTACGGGCGTGAAGCTTTCCAAGCCGGAGCTCTCCGTCTGGGTGGTGACCGGCGACGGGGACGGCCTTTCGATAGGCGGCAACCATATGCTGCACGCCATCCGCCGCAATATCGGCCTGAAGATAGTGCTCTTCAACAACCGCATCTATGCGCTGACCAAGGGCCAGGCCTCGCCCACTACGCAGCCCGGCACCAAGACCAAGACCACGCCGCTCGGGGCCATAGATTATCCGTTCAATCCCGCGCGCTTCGCCGTGGGCCTGGACTGCACCTTCGTGGCGCGCGGCCTGGATAACGACATCCCGGGCACTTCCGCGATCCTGGAACGGGCCGCAAAACACAACGGCACGTCTTTCGTGGAGGTCCTGCAGAAGTGCGTGCCGTTCACCGACAAGGAGTTCGACCCGCTCAAGGACCCGGTCGCCCGGGAAGACCTGCTGCTCCGGATAGAACACGGCAAGCCGCTGGTTTTCGGCAGGAACAAGGACAAAGGCATAGTCTTCCGCAATTTCCGGCCCGAAATAATAGAGTTCAAGAGCGGCGGCGTGCCGAAGGAAGTGGCCGTTTACGACGAGACAAATGCCGAGATGGCCTATCTTGTCAGCGGCTTTACGCAGCCCGAGTTCCCCGTTCCGGTAGGGGTCTTCAAGGAGACCCGCAAGCCGTCCTACGAGGAACTCTATTACGACCAGGTCGCCTCGGTGGGAAATACGAAGGAGCATGAGCTTGAGTCCCTGCTGGCCGGCCCCGACGCCTGGGAGATAAAGTAGCCCCTGGGCGTCCGCAACGGCGGTAAAAGAGCGCGGAAGAGTGATCTTCCGCGCTCTTTTTGCGTCCGCTGCCCGGAGTATGATACCTTTCCTTTAATTGTGTTATAATTAATATATTAACCGGGGTTTAAAAACCGCCGGCAAGTTGCCGTTGTGGAGGGAAAATGAAAATCCTGCTGCTTTTTGTTCTTCTGTTCCTGCCTTTCCGCGCGTCCGCCAGCGACGCGAACATGGACGTGCTCCCCGGCCTTGAAGCTTTAAAGACCGATACTCCCGCCGGCGAAGCCGCGCTCCAGCGCCCTGATGCCCAGAAGATAATGTCCGAGATCTCCGAGATCCTCCACCTGAGCTCGAAGCAGGAGGACCGGATCTCCAGGGCGGTGAACAAGAAGACCCGCGAATTCGACGGCAACATGGACGACTACGAGGAAAATTCCGCCCAGGAAAAGAAGTGGCGCTTCAAGATGAACGAGAACCTGGCGGCCATGAAAAAGATAAACGAGGATATGCCCGATGTGGTGCGCGATTTCCTCGACGACGAGCAGCGCCAGGCCTACGACGATTTCCTGGCGGCCAGGAACAAGCCGGTCCCCGCGGAAGCCGTAGCGCCCGCGGACGGTGAGAACGATGGACCCGCCGCCAGGCCCGCCAAGAAAAGGAAACTTATCAGGCGCAAGAAAGGCCCGGCGCCCGCCGCGGTCGAAGCCGGCCAGGAAGAGGCCGGCGGGGTTATGGTGGACAAGGACACCTCCGGCGCCAAGCCCGCGAAAAAAAGAAGGCTCGTAAAGCGCAAGAAGGCCGCCGCGGCTCCCGCTGTGCCCGCCGCCGCGCAGGAATCCGCGCCCGCTCAGGAGCAGGAGCCCGCCGGCGCTATGCCCACCGGCAAGGAAGCCCCGGCCGAGGAAGAGGATGCCGGCGCTTATCCGTGACAGCTCCCGGGATACAGAAGTCACAAGAAAGTGGAAATCGGGTATTCACAGCCGTTTCATAACGCCGTATTATATGTGTAGCAGGGTTAGGGTGACCGGTTAGATTTGCGCAAGATCTGATCATTCCCTGGCCATAATTTTATACCGGTCTGGTATAGTATCTGTATTAATTGTCCCGGGGTGAAGGGAACTTGTGATGAAAGGCCTTGCAAACTATTTAACCGGCCGCCGGCGCGCCGGGGTTACCCTTGTAGAGCTGATGGTCGCCATGACCGTCATCACCATCGGTGTTATCGGCAGCATGGGCAGCTTCAAGTACATCAACCGGGCCATTACCCAGTCCCGCATCAAGACCATTGCCATTAACCTCGCCCAGGAGCAGATGGAGGTCCTCAAGAACAAGACCTATTACCAGCTGCTCGTTACCACCAACACGGCGGCCAGCACCGGGTATTCGCCCAATTTTAATTACGATACCAGCGCTTATCCCCCGCAGGAGATAACCCTCTGGGGCTTCCCGAACATGAGGCGGCTGGTGAACGTGGATTATGTTTCCGTCACCGGTTCCAGCCAGACGGTCCTGCCGTACACCTCCAACGACCCGGGGATGAAGAGGATCTCCGTCTACGTAACGTGGATGGACTCCGGCGGCACGCCGCGGAAGGTGCAGCTGGAAAGTTATTACGAGAACCCGAACGTGGCCACGATGAGCTCCGGGTTCACGGGCACGGTAACCCGGTTCCCCGGCGGCGCCGCCGTGCCCGGCGCCCTGGTACAGGTCATGGGCTCGCCCAGGTGGAGCGCTTACACCGACGCTTCCGGCGCCTACAGCTTTCAGGTGGTGCCCGGCACTTATTCGCTGGTCTGTTCCAGCCAGGTCTATTACTCTACGTACACCCCCGTATTTACGATAAACGCCGGCCAGTACCCTCAAAAGAACTTCACGCTGACGAAGATAGCCACTGCCACCGTCTCCGGCATGGCTTTTGTCCGCGACCACCTGGTGATAAGCCAGGTGGTGGCTTCCACCACCATGGTAAGCGGCGTGAACATAGAGTATGTGGAGCTGTATAACCCGACCACCTACACTATCAGCATAGGCGACGGCTCCGGAGGCAACGCAGTAAAACTGCGGTTTCTCGGAGAAAGCGGCTTAGGCAAGGACATAAATGAATTCGCCCTTTCCTATATCACCCAGACCGTAGCGGCGGGAAAATATTACCTGATAGGCAATTCCTTTCCTTTTACCGCCGGCGGGAACTCCCCGATAACGGACGCTTTATTCGCGCCCTCCAACCGCCCGCCCTGCGAACTTTTCGGCGCCGTGCTCAGCTGTATCCGGGCTATGGAGGCCGGCGCAATCCAGATCTACGACGCCAATGGCGTAATAGACACCGTCGGCTGGTCGCATGGGGCTACGGGCAAGGACGCGCCGGCTTACGAGGGAACGGCAAAGAGCATGTGGAACGGCTTTCCCCTCGAGTGGCAGTTGAGGCGTAAAAGCGAGTATAACCATAGCACCCCCGGAGCCGGCCGCGCTTACGACAGCGGCGACAACGAGGTGGACTTCGAATTTATTTCTTCTATCGACAGCAGCTTCCCGCCTTACGGGACCAATTCCGGGGTTAAGGCGCCCACAGCCGGCACGCCGGCGCAAGGCGCGGTGGTTGTGGCCAGCGACGGCCTTTCTACGCTCGCGACGGTTTCTTCCACCGGCTACTTCCAGCTGCTGAACGTGGCTACCAGTTCGGTGCAGGGCACAGCCAACACCCTTACCGTAACGATAGCTTCCAATACCGTGCTGATCTCCAGCGCGGGGGTAGTTGTCCAGGCGAATCAGAACAAGGACCTGGGGACGCTTATCCTTTCTTCAAGCGCCTCCGGAGGCATAGCTACGGGCTATGTATTCGGGAACGGCCCGGATTACACAAAACGCCTGGGGAACCCCTCCATCAAGGTCGGCAGCGGCGGCATAAGCGTGAATACCGACAGCCAGGGTTTTTACATGCTGTTCCTGCCCACCGGCACGCTCACTATTACGGCCAATTACGGCGGGGACAACAGCAACTACCTCTCCAGCGATGCGGACGTTACGCTGACCGAGGGCACGGTTACCGAGCTGCCGGACTTCCATTTATCTCAGGGGGGCAACCTCAAAGGGTATGTCACCTCCGGAACGGGGGCGCTGCCGAACATCGTGGTGCAGGCCAGCAACGGCGGGGCGATCTATACGGATACCACCGATAGCTCCGGGAATTTCTACATTTACGTCGCCACCTCCGCCATCGGCTATACGATAATCGCCGACCTGGACGCGCTGCAGAGCTATACCACGGCCCCGACCACACCCCTGATCTCCAGCGTGACCGTGGCCGGCAGCGTGGTTTTTGCCGGTACCATTACCGTAATCGGGGCGATGGGCACCATAGCCGGCACAGTGAATAAAGACGGGACTGCTATTACTACCGGCGTCCTCGTAGTTGCGAGCACCGCCGCGGTCCCCGACCCGCTCCCGACCGTGACAGCCGCCAGCGCTCCGGGCCAGGCCATCTTCTACGCCGTTTCCAGCCAGGCTAACGGCACTTACAGCCTGGACGTGCGGTCCAGCGCCACCGAAACCTACAACATGCGGGCTTTTTACCCGGTGGTCGACGCTAATACAGGCGCGGTAACATATGCCAGCTCCGCCACCACCGGCGTCCCGGTCAGCGCCGGGGTCACTACTCCGAGGAACTTCTCATGGTAGCTAAAAAGAAAAGGGGGTATACGCTTGTGGAGGTGATGATGACCGTGGCCATCCTGGGCACGGTCGTCGGTGTCGCTTCTCCCCTGCTGATGCAGATGACCAATTTCTGGCGGATGACTTCGGCGCGCTACAATATACAGCGCGACGTCAGGACCTCCCTTTCCATGATAAACAGGTTCACCCGCCAGGCCCAGAGCGGGACGGTGGTCATCGACCAGGTTACCGGCCAGCCTCCCTCCTCGCGCGTGCAGTTCAGCTATACTAATTCCGCCGGGGCTACCGCTACGATGCAGTTCTACCAGAGTGGGAAGGACCTTTATATGAGCACCGCCGGAAAAACTACGCTCCTGTCGTCCAACCTCGCTTATATCGCTTTTACCTACCCCAGGACCGACGATGTCAGCATCATCTCCGTGGCCATGACCATGCAGTCGCCCACCTACCGCGGCGGGAAAAAGGCGCTGCAGCTGTCCATCCAGAAAGTGAGGATAATGAACTGATGAAAAACAGGAACGGGCAGATAATGGTGGGCGTAATAGCCCTGCTGGTGGTGCTGGCGATCCTCATCCCGGCCATGGTGAAGTACGTCCAGAACGAATCCAAATGGAGCATGAAGGAGACCCAGAACACCAACGCCTTCCAGCTGGCCGAAGCCGCCGTGGACCGGGCCTATCAGAAGATAGTGGAATCCACCAGCACCTGGACCGCGCTTAAGAACGGACAGACCCAGGCGGGCTACCGTTTCGACACCGGCTACAGCGATATCCTCAGCGGTACCTATGCCATTTCCATCACCAGCGGGCCGCTTACCCAGCAGGTGACCATCACGGCCATAGGCCGCGACAAGCAGAACAAGGAAACGCGCGCTTTGAAGGTCGTTTACGGCAACGCCGTCCTGAGCGACATCAGCATCGCGGCGGCCAAAGGCATCGCCATGAGCGGCAACAATATAGACGTGGAATGGGGCGCCGTTTCCAGCCCGAAAGAAGTGAATATGTACAGTAAAAAGTATCCCTCCTACTGGAGCGCGGCTGGTATAAAGAACGGGGCCTCCTACGTGGACACTAACGGCGCCTCGCCTCCCAATTGCGATTCTCCGAAGTGCTGGTGGTGGCATTCCTACTACACCAAGCTCCCGCCCATGCCGGTGCTGGATTTCGAGGCTTATAAGAGTTCGGCCATAGCCGCCGGCAACGACGCCTGCGGGAACGCGTATTACAAGAACGGCAGCTACGACAAGAACAACTTCACGGATAAAGTCGGGCCCAATTATTGCAACTCTACCGGCGGACAGACGTATTACGTTACGGGCAATTGGAGCGACTTCAAACAGGCCGTTGCCGGCAATATCATAGTCAGGGGCAACCTCACTTTCTCTAACGGCAATCAGCGCACGATCGCTTCCTATAACGCAACTATCCCGCCGGCGGCCTGGAAGCAATATTGCGGCAGTGACGGTACCCCCTGGACGCATTACACCACCGACTACGACCCCGCCCTGGCCGCTACGCCGGTCTGCTTCGGCAACATCAATAACAGCTACCGGGCCAGCGGCATAACAAAAGGCATAAGCCCCGCCATACACGGTTTCATGTACGTGGGCGGCGACCTTACGCTGCCCAACGGCGGCGGCAGTTCCGACCTGCTGCACGGGTCCATCGTGGTCGATGGCAACGCCAACATCAGTTCCAACTCCAATTGCAAGATCTACTACGATCCCGACGTGGCGTCCAACGTCATGACCACCAACGTGGTGCTTATCCGGCAGTCCTGGCAGGACACCACCACTGTGTGGCCGGCGGCGCTTCCCTGATGACGAGTAAAACCCTTGTGTTGGCGACGGCCGGCCTTGCGGCCGCCTTCGATTTCCCGGACGCAGGGTTTTGCGGGCTCGCGGCGCGCCGCTATAAAAATTTTAGCGGCTCCGGCCGGCCGCTTTACCGCTTTGCGGTGTCTTCCATCCGCGGCGCCCAGGCGCCCTTCAGGCCGGCGGTGAGCGAAGAGCGCGGCGTGCTGAGCCTGAAACGCGGGGATTTCGACTGCGTTCTCGACCTGCAGAGCGGGCGCGGGACGCTTAAGTGCGCGCCGCGGGAGCAGGCCTTGGATTCTTTCCTGCGCTGCTTTTACAGCTGGCTGCTGCCGCGCAAAGGCGGGCTGCTGCTGCACGCCGCCTCCTTCGCCAGGAACGGCAAGGCCTACCTTTTTCCCGGCAGGTCCGGAGCCGGCAAATCCACGCTCTCGAAGCTGGCCGCGCGGGCACATTTTCTGCTGAGCGACGAACTGGTGCCGGTCAGGAAGGCGGGCGGCAGGTTCCGCGCCTGGGGCTCGCCCTTCTGGGGCGAGATGCGCCGCCCCGGCGAGAACAGGCGCTTCGACCTGGGCGGCGTCTACAAGCTCGCTAAGGCCGGCGGCAACCAGGTGCGGGAGCTGCCGGGCGGGCGGGCGCTGGGGCTCCTGCTGCGCTGCTCCATGAATTTCGCGAAAGACGCGGAGACGGCGGCCCTTATGCTTTCCCTGGCGGCCGAGCTGGCGGCGACCAGGAATTCCGGGGAGCTGCGCTTCGCCAAAAAGAACGATTCGTTCACGGAGCTGGTGGGAGTATGAACGTCAAATTCAAAGAAAAACTTGCCGCGCGGGAACTGGCCGGGGAACTTTACGTCGTGGACATAGAAGAACAAACGCTGCATTCCCTGAACCCTGCCGGCACTTTCATCTGGAACTGCCTGAAGCGGGGCGTGGCCCGGGAGAAGATAGCTTCGCGGCTGGCGGAAGAATTCGAGGTCCCGGAGCGGGAGGCGGCCGCGGATACGGCCGCTTTTTTAAGCACCCTGGAGGCCAAAGGTCTGATAACATGAAAAAGAAAAAACCATATTCGAAACCCGCCATAAAGAGCGAAAAAGTGTTCGAGACCGCCGCGCTGGCCTGCGGCAAATGCATAGCCGGGCCTACCGGCCAGCTGGCCTGCAAGTCGATTAAAAAATTCTCCTGACCGCCTTGCGGAGAAAATACCGATGATACAGGCCGTAAAACTGGAAGGCAGCAGCATGCTGCCGCTTTTCCGGGCGGGAGAGATAGTCCTGATCCAAAGCGGGGCTGCGGTGCGTCCCGGTGACTGCGTGGTATATTCACATGGGGACGGCCTCCTGCTGCACAGGGTGGTTGCCGCGGACAGCGCAGGGCCCCTTATCGGCGACGACGCGGGCCTGCTCGAGCCGCACCGCGTGCCCTGGGCCGGGGTGAAAGGGCGCGTGCTCTCCCGCAACCCGCTTAAAAAATGGCCTGTGGGGCTCGCTTATAATATTCTGGGAAGGCTGCTGCGCTGCCGCCGGGCCTGAAACTATGGACGAAGCCGCTAAGAAAAAGAAACTGTTCTCCGATCTGGGCCTGATCTACTGCGCCGCCATCTGGGGGTCCACGTTCATAGTCACCAAGGGGGCGCTCGCCTCCGTGGACCCGGTGGTGATGGTGGGGATACGCTTCGCCATTTCCGCCGCGCTGCTGCTGCCCTGGGTGCTCAAGCGCCGGGACAAGGCGCGCTTCATGCTGGAGGGCTTCTTCCTGTCGCTTTTCCTCACCACCCTGTACCTCACGCAGACCACCGGCCTGCTTTACACCTCCGCCTCCAATTCCGGCTTCATCACCGGCCTGTTCATAATTTTCATCCCGGTGTTCATGTACCTGTTCCGGCGCGAGAAGCCCACTAAGCTGCAGGGCGTCTCGGCGGTGCTGGCCATCGCCGGCATGTGGCTGCTAACCGGGGGCGTGAGCGGCTTCAACGTGGGCGACGCGCTTACGCTGGTGGCGGCTGCCGCCTACTCCGTGCACCTGATCATTACCGACAAATACGTGAAGGCCGAGGCGGACACCGTGCTGCTGGCTTTCCACCAGTTCTGGATGGTCTCCGCCATCTCTTTCAGCCTCGCGTTCCTGAAGGGGGCGCCCTTCGCCGTAGCGGGCCTGAACGGCTGGAGCGTGATAGTTTTCCTGGCGGTCTTTCCCACGCTTACGGCGTTCTTCATCCAGATGCTCGCCCAGAAGCATTCCGAGCCGTTCAAGGTGGGGATAATCTTCACGCTCGAGCCGGTCTTCGCAGCTATCTTCGCCTGGACGCTGGGCGGCGAAGAGTTTATAATGATAAAAGCGGCGGGCGGCCTGCTGATAGTTTCCGGCATGATAATCGGCGAGCTGGCCAAATTTAATTTCCGGCGCGCGCTCAGGAAAGAAGTGCTGCCGGTCTAGACGGGGAGAACTTTATGAATAGAATATTTTTAGCGGCAATACTGGCGGCGGCGGCGCTTCCGCTGCAAGCGGCCGAGCTGCAGTTCGTGGAGAGCGTGCCGGCGGAGACCGTTTACGGCTCTTCCTTAACGGCCCGGCCCCAGGCCGTGTGGCTGGAAATGATAAGTTCCTCTTCGAAGACGCTGGACTTCGAGCAGTTCTATATCGCCCACGAGGAAGGACAGGCCCTGGAGCCGGTGCTCGCCGCCGTGGAAGCCGCCGTTAAACGCGGCGTGAAGGTGCGGTTCCTGGTGGATTCGGTGATGATGAAGGAAAGTTCCAAGGTCCTGCCGCGGCTCGCCGAAGCCGGCGTAAAAACGCGCACGGTGAATTTCAAGAAAGCCGTGGGGGGCGTGCAGCACGCGAAATTCTTCATAGCGGACGGGAAAGAGGTGTTCATGGGCAGCCAGAATTTCGACTGGCGCTCGCTGGTGCAGATCCACGAGGTGGGCCTGCGCATAAAGAGCGCCGGCGCGGCCGCGGATTTCGGCCGTATTTTCGAGGCCGACTGGGAACTGGCCGGAGGAGCTGACCCCAAAAAACTGTTCTCTAAAAAAGCCAAAGGCGCCATTACCGCCAAGGCCCCGGAAGCCGCCTCCCTCAACGGCGCCGCGGTCACGTACAGCCTGGCCTTCGGTCCGGCCGGCGCCATCCCGAAAGGCTTCGACGCGGAGCTGGACAGGCTGCTGGCCCTGATACGGGAGGCGAAGAAGACGGTGCGCGGGCAGGTCATGACCTATGCGCTGTCCGAGTACGGCTCCAAGCGCTGGGCGGAGCTGGATTCCGCCTTCAGGCTGGCGGCGGCGCGCGGGGTGAAAGTAGAACTGGTCTTTGCCGACTGGGCCATGGGCGGCAAAGCGGACAGGGACATTAAGGCGCTGGCGAAGACCGACAATATCAGCGTTAAGATCTCCGTTATCCCGCAGAGCAGCGCCGGGTTCATACCTTTCGCCCGGGTGGAGCACTGCAAATACCTGACGGCGGACGGGGAGGCTTCTTTCGTGAGCACCTCGAACTGGGGGCCGGGCTATTTCCATAACACCCGCGGCGCGGCCGTGCTGATAAAAGGCGCGGCGGGGGCCGCGGTGCTCGAGGATATCTTCGCCAAAACCTGGGACGGACCCTACGTTCAGCCGGTGGACCCGCTGATGGACTACCAGCCCGTTAAGAAAGGGTAGAAAGCGGGGCGAAAAAAAAGGCCGGGAGACTTCCCGGCCTTTTTTATTTGCGCCCCCGCGCTATATCAGCGGCGGCGGGAGTTCGTAGAGTTTTATCTTCTTATTGGTGTCCCCGAAGTATCTAAGGGCCCAGGGGGTGGGGAAAAAGATCACCGGTTTCCCGGCCGGGTCCGCGCCCAGCCTGACGTTGTCGCCCAGGTGCACCGTCCCTTCGGAAAGGACGGCCGAACCTTCGGCGTCCAGCCAGCGCACGAACTGCCACGGCGCCGGCTCCGGCCGCGACTGCACGCCGTATTCGGCTTCCAGCCTGTACTGCGTCACCTCGAACTGCAGCGGGCCGACCGCGGCCAGCAGCATGGCGGAGCTGGGCGCGTCCTTGACCGAGAACTGCTGCACCACGCCTTCGAGCATGAGCTGCTCGAGGCCGGTCTTGAAAGGCTTGGATTTGGACGGGACGGGGTTGTAGAGATAGGTGAAGCATTCCGGCGGGAAGCGCGGGATCTCGTCGAAAACTATGGCCGGGTTCTCCGTCAGCGTGTCGCCGATCTTGAACTCCTGGTGGCCCACCAGCCCCACTATGTCCCCGGGCCAGGCCTCGTCCACCGTCTCGCGCTCCTGCCCGAACAGTTTGTTGGAGTTGGAAAGGCGGATCTTCTTGCCGGTGCCGGAGTGGTGCACCGTCATGTCGCGCGTGAACTTGCCGGAGCAGACCCGCACGAAGGCGACTTTGTCGCGGTGGCGCGGGTTCATGTTGCCCTGGATCTTGAAGATGAAGCCCGAGAAAGCCGGCAGCTCCGGCGCGATGGCGCCGATGGAGGATTCGTGGGCGGACGGGGGCGCCGAGCGCTCCACGAAGCCGTCGAGCATCATCTGGATGCCGAAATTGTTGACCGCGCTGCCGAAGAACACCGGGGTGGTCTCGCCCGCCAGGACCTCGTCCTCCGAATATTCCGTGCCGGCCAGGTCCAGCATCCCCACCTCTTCTATGAAATTGGCGTAGCTGACCGAATCCATCTTTTCGCGGATGCGCGGGTCGCTGATGCCGGCCATTTCCACCGGGGCCTTGTAGGCGCCGCCGGGGGTGCGCTCGAACATATGCGCCTGGCGCGAGAGACGGTCGTAAACCCCGCGGAAGTCGGGCCCGTTGCCCATCGGCCAGTTCACCGGGAAGGGCTTGAGGCCCAGCACCTTTTCCAGCTCGTCTATCAGCTCCAGCGGCTCGCGCGCCGGGCGGTCGAGCTTGTTCATGAACGTGAAAATGGGGATGTGGCGGCGGCGGCAGACCTCAAAGAGCTTGAGCGTCTGGGTCTCTATGCCTTTGCCGGCGTCGATGACCATGACGGCGGCGTCGACGGCCGTCAGCACGCGGTACGTGTCCTCGGAGAAATCCTTATGCCCGGGGGTGTCCAGCAGGTTGATGCGGTAGCCGGCGTAGTCGAACTGCAGCACGGTGGAGCTGATGGAGATGCCGCGCTTCTTCTCAAGTTCCATCCAGTCCGAGGCGGTGGCGCGCTGGTTCTTGCGCGCGGTCACGGTGCCGGCCAGGTGCAGGGCTCCGCCGTAAAGCAGCAGCTTTTCCGTAAGCGTGGTCTTGCCCGCGTCGGGATGGGAAATTATTGCGAAAGTGCGGCGCCTGGCGATCTCGTTCATGGTGAGTATATAAGATTAGCTTATTTTGACGATGGGGGTAAAACAGCGGCCGCCGGAAACGCCGGCGGCCGGGGGCGGCTTATGCGGAATTGTCAGGAAAGGCCCAGGATCTTTTTCCACCACGGCCTGGGCGGCGCTTTTACTTCGGGCGCCGCCTCGAAGACCGGCTGCTCGCCCTGGCCTCTGTAGGCCGGCATGGCGACCCGGAAGGTGGAGCCCTGCCCGGGGCTGCTGTCCACGGTTATCTTGCCGCCCTGCATGATGACCATCGCTTTGGTGATGGCCAGCCCCAACCCGGTGCCGCCGATCTTTTCTCCCGAGGCCACTTGCACGAACTTCTCGAAGATCTTGGCCTGTTCCTCTTTCTTTATCCCGCAGCCGGAGTCCTTGACGGAAAAAAAGACGAAATTCGCCAGGGACTCCTTGCCCGCGTCCACCGCTACCTGTATGGTGCCGCCAACCGGCGTGAACTTGATGGCGTTGGAGATAAGGTTTATCAGGACCTGCACGGTGCGGCGCCTGTCGGCGTACACGGCCGGGACGCCGAGCTCGCTGTTGACCGCCAGGTTCAGGCTCTTGGTCATCGCCCAGGCCTTCATGGCCTCCGCGGCTTCCTGCGCTATCTCTTCCGCCGGGGTGTTCGCCTGGTGGAAGACGAGTTTGCCCGACTGCAGCTTGGAGAAATCCAGGATGTCCGTGATGATGGAATTGAGCCGCTCGGTATTGCGGATGGCCGTGTTGAGGACGTTGCGCGAAGACTCGCCGGGCTTGGCGGGCGGGGCCTCGCGGCTCATGATCTCGAGGGCCGCCTTTATGGAGGTCAGCGGCGAGCGCAGTTCGTGCGTCATGTTGGAGATGAAATCCTGCTGCAGCTGCTCTATCTGCTTGAGCTTGACCGCGTCGGTGGGGATGGAGACGGAACCTACGATCTTGCCTTCCTCGTTCTGGATGACGGCGGTGGCTTTCTTTACCGTGTCCGCGAGGGCCGGGGAGCCGGCCAGGCTCACGTCCTTGGAAATGTCGTCCTTGTTCTCGGACCTGATCTCTTTGGCCAGCGAGACTACCTGGTTCTCCAGGTTGGTGAGATCGAAGATCTTCTTGCCTGAAAGTTCCGAAAGCGGCCTGCCCGAGATGGCCTCGGCCTGCGGGTTCATCATCAGGATGCTGCCGTTCTTGTCCACCACCACCACACCTTCAGCCATGCTGGTCATCACGGATTCCGTGCGGACCATGTCGTTCTCTATCTTTTTCTTTTCCCGGCGGACGCCCTCCAGGGCGCGGGTCACTTCCGCTTCAAGCTGCTCCTTGAACTTGCGCGTGAGGATCTGCATGATGCTCTGCTGCTCTTCCGGGTTGGGGGTGGCGCGGCTTACTACGGTGGAAAGGGCCGTTTCAAGCTCCTGCCCGGTAATAGAGTCCGCTATCGCCGTCCCGGTCCCCGTTCCCGCCCCGGTTCCCGCGCCTGCTCCCGCGCCGTCCCCCGTCCCGGCGCCGGTCCCGTTACCTGTTCCCGTTCCGGTTCCCGCCCCGGCGGGGCCGGCGGACGGCGGCTGCGTAGTTGACGGGTCTATCCTGGCGTAGACGTCCTCGTCGAGGGTTATCTTTTCCACCCCGCGTTCCCGCAGGAAATCTTTCCCGGCGCCCTTGAAGGCCTGCATCTGGCAGAGGGCCAGCAGGTCGTCGGCCGACGACCCTTTAAGGAAGGTGATGGTATGGATGTGGAACCTGGAGAAAAGGTTCTTCAGCGAGTTGGGAAGTTTATCGACCGTGAGCAGGGGGGAGCCGTTGGCCAACAGCTTGTCGTGGTCCATGGTCAGCGAAAAATCGCCGTTCTCAAGGTCGGCCAGCCGCTCCAGCGTGGCCCTGCCGTCCTCCAGGGCCTGCTTTACCTGCGGGTGGTCCGGCTTGTACAGGTTTATCTGTACCAGGGCCCGGGTAAAGGCCTTGAGGAAATTCAGCCAGAGCAGCTTGGAATCCGGTGAATCTGTCATAAGCGGAAAATATTCTTCCTTTTAAGGCCGCGCGTGGCGTTGCGGGTATCGAAGACCAGGCGCGCTTTCCCGGCCAGCGCGCGGTAGTCAATGCAGGAGTGGGGCGTGATGATCAGCACGCAGTCGTAAGTCTTTAGTTTTTTCAGCGCGCCGGCGCAATGCCTGTGCGTCCTGCCTTCTATTTCCATGGCCTTCACGTAGGGGTCGTAATACTCCACGCGGGCGCCGGTATGTTCCAGCAGCAGAAAAACGTCCTTGGCCGGCGACTCGCGCGGGTCGGAGATGTCCGGCTTGTAGGTCATGCCTATCATCAGCAGCCTGGCGCCTTTCATCGTTCTGCCGCGGGTGTTGAGTATCTCGCCCAGCCTGCTTACCACGTGCTCGGGCATGGAGGAGTTTATCACGCCGGCCAGTTCGATGAAGCGCGGCTCGAAATTCAGGGTCTTCATCTTCCAGCCCAGATAATGCGGGTCCAGCGGGATGCAGTGGCCGCCTATCCCGGGTCCGGGGTAGAACGGCATGAAGCCGAAAGGCTTGGAGGCGGCGGCGCCGATCACTTCCCACACGTCCAGGCCCAGCTTATGGCACATCAGCGCCATCTCGTTCATCATGCCGATGTTGACGGCGCGGAAGGTGTTCTCAAGGAGCTTGACCAGTTCGGCGGTCTCGGTGTCGGAAACCTCCAGCACCTTGTCTATGGCCTGCGCATAAAGAAGGCCGGCCAGCCTGGTGCAGGCCGGGGTGATGCCGCCGACTACCTTGGGCGTGTTCTTGATGCCGTATTTCGGGTTGCCGGGATCCACCCGCTCCGGGGAGAAAGCGAGGAAAAAATCTTTGCCGGCCTTCAGACCGGTCTTTTCCAGCATCGGCTTTACCAGTTCCTTGGTAGTGCCGGGATAGGTGGTGCTCTCGAGCACTACCAGCTGGCCTTTGCGCAGGCGCCGGGCGATCTCGCCCACGGAGCTGACTATATAGGAAACGTCCGGGTCCTTGCTTTTGCGCAGCGGGGTGGGGACGCAGACTATTATTGCGTCCATCTTCCGGAGCAGGGAGAAATCCAGGGTGGCTTTGAGCTTGCCCGCGCGGGTGAATTCGCGCACTTCGGCCTGCGGCACGTCGGCTATGTAGGAGAGGCCCTTCGCAATATCGGAGACTTTCGCCTTGTCCACCTCGAACCCGGTGGTCTCAAGGCCTTCCCTGGCGAATTCCACCGCCAGCGGCAGGCCGACATAGCCCAGCCCGATAATGCCTATCTTCGCGCGCTTTCCGGCAATAAGTTCTTTCAGCTTGTTCATGAAATAGGGGTCCCCGCCTTCCAGAAATTATACTAAAAAACAGTTTGCGCGGACCGCGCTTCCTTTGGAAGCGGATATATTAATATAATTACATTCTATGGACTGGATACTTCAGGTCCCGGTATTGTTTTTTTCCGTGATTTTTCACGAGTTCGCCCATGGCTTTGCCGCTTACCGGCACGGGGACGACACCGCGTATCTGTCCGGCCGGCTGACTTTCAACCCGCTGCCGCATATCGACCCGGTAGGCACCGTGATCATGCCGATAGCCTGCGCCCTTATGAATTTCCCGACCATAGGCTGGGCCAAGCCGGTGCCGGTGAACCCGTACAACCTGCGCCGCCCGCGCACCGATATGGCCATTGTCGCCTTCAGCGGGCCGCTCTCCAATATTTTCCTCGCCATCCTGGCTGGCATCGTTTTCAAGCTGCTTATGCTGGGTTTTGTCGGAGGCGATATCGCGCTGACGCTGCTGCGCGCGGCCGGTTTCGCGGTGGTGATAAACCTGGCGCTGGCTTTCTTCAACCTTATCCCGGTCTACCCGCTCGACGGCAGCCAGATAGCGCTGGGCCTGCTCAAGGGGCGCTGGCTGGAGAACTACGAGAAGCACCTGCCCTACGGGATGTACATAATCCTGGGCCTCGTGTTTACCGGGCTGGTGAAAT